>Ga0070660_100000372_pt1 | contig 29794 bp, 22 predicted proteins | sample KBSC33metaG_FD_64670 | JGI IMG/M metagenome (GOLD analysis project Ga0070660, IMG submission 64670) | Corn rhizosphere microbial communities from Kellogg Biological Station, Michigan, USA - KBS C3-3 metaG | ecosystem: Host-associated > Plants > Roots > Rhizosphere > Soil ... | reverse complement strand
GATCCATGGATCACAGACGCTCTCTCTCCCCATGGCCTTTCGCCTCTGAAAGCGTCCTTCCTTCTCAATGCCCGGGCATCCATCCAATGCATGATTTTCGATAGCGTCGAACATGAGCGGTAGACTGAACACCCACACAATCTCAATTTGACACAGCAACACTTTCCACCTCTCTTCCTTCCCTTGGATCAGATAGGAAATCCTCACTTTACTTTTCCAAGACAGAAGAGAAGCAAGCAACGGATTGAGCAACTAGCGCTAGGCGCATCCTCTTGCTTGATTTTTATACGATTTTCTTTTCGTCCAACTAAAACAAAAACTAAGTAGAAAAGGACAGACGAGTGTGGCTACACGTGGTATAGGGCTGCTCGTCTCGCCGTAAGTTATTGACCAGTACCAAATGTGACAACCTTCAATTCAAGTTACAAAACCATGAATTTGAAACAGAAGTTAGGGTGCTTGATGTACAAGGTTATGATCTTATTTTAGGCATTGACTGGTTGTCAAGTTTTGGTCAAATGACAGTTGACTGGAGTAAAGGAATGCGGAAACTCAAGCATAAAGGCAAGCAAGTGATCTTACAAGTGCAAGATGTCACAGCTGAACTGAAGGTGTGCCAGGGAACAGTTGACTTGCACAAGGAAAAGAAGAAAGGAAGCCAAGTCATCATAGCTCATCTTTTCACTTCACAAGGCGCTCCGCGTTGTTTGTTTTGAAAAGAGAGGGGCGATAGGTTTCTGGTTGCAAGGAGGACAAGAGATGGGTGCTTAGAAACAAGGGCTGCTGGACAAAGTATTCACAGGTAAGCTCATAGGCAAGTGATGAGTACAAAACATGGAATGGAAAGGTCAGTATAGCTTGAACTACGTAGTAAGGTTTAGTACTAAGCATGATTAAGTCACGGTAACTAAGTACCGGTAACGTTTAATAGATAGAAGTAAGTAACAAGTACCGGTTTAGCACATATGGGTCAAATAGGCATACCGATAGGATAATAGGCTTGTACGCAAGGTCAAGTATAGGCTAGAGAGAAAGACCGGTATATGTTTATGTTGAGAAGAAATGCATTGTTTGATTTCCGAAGCAAGTAAAGGCGCGCAGCGAAAGGCATGCATGTTTCATTTGCAGGTGCTGCCGGTCTTCGGCTGAGCTTACTAAATAAAAGAAAGCACGGCCTGGAATCGTAAATAGACGAAGTGGTGTTTTTTCCTTTCCTTGAGGATCTATGCTTTTCATGGCTCTCTTTCTAACGTGGATGACAGGTTTCAAATAGTGGATCAGTTTCTTAATTTTCTAAGTGCTTTTCGTTGCCTTCTTCTTATCTTTATGTACCCTGGAAAAAGAGAAGAATCTTCACCATTACCATCACCTCCAATGGTTGGCGTCCCTTTAATTGTCATTTAGTAGTAGATAGGTTTGTTGAGGACATAATCTCCCGGCCTTATTCATGCATGATAAAGGTAGCCTTTCATAGTCCAAAGCCTTTGTGTGCTTTTGTATTGAACTCTTTTCTACAACGTTGAAGGATTGCCTTACGGGATTAGCAATGGCTTAATAAAAGGATTCAAAAAGGGCTTCTCTTAGGTCCCATACTAGATGACCACCCGGAACTGGATGTACTCGTACTAGAACATTTGGTGATTACCCACCGGGACTTCCTACTAAGTATTTGACACTTCCATCAAGAAGAAAACTCTAAAGTACTCAATCAATGGGAATGGTACTTGCAAAAAAAACATATAGGACCAGAGAAATGGGAACGAGGCTGACCTATCCGGGTAGTGAAGTCTACCTATGCTAAAGAGCAAGTTCAATATTTGGTTCGAGTAGCCAGCCCATTTTCAGGAGTGGCTTATTATAGTATTCTGAAAAATCATACGAACAAAGAAAGCCTATTTTAGGAGTCCACCATATCAAGGGAAAGGGAGATCAGGCTTGGCCTTCGCTTTGCTTATGAATCTTGATTTCTTTGCTTTTGAATGAGGGTCTGGATAATAACAAGAAGAGTCAAGGTAGCGAAAGTAGCTATACTCTAGTAGCTGGCGGGGCTAGTGCTAGTGGTGAAGGAAATCAAATGGCAGAGAAGACACGGATTCAGACTTCTTTTTTCCCTTGGTGGTATGCAGATTCATTGAACGAAGAAGGCAGTCTTTCTTCCTCACGAACAAGATCGGAGCACCCAAGCCAAGGTTAGGCACTCGATTGGCCCGTACGTACTCTAGAAGCAAGATCGCGAGACGTCCCTATAACACATCGCTGACGTCCTCAAGGCTTTCGTTGTCGAAGAGTGAAAGATCTCACAAGTCCTCCATACGTCAGTTTCTATTCCAGCCCAGCAACGAAGGTCGGTCTGCAACATTCCCTGGTACGAGTATGCAGCGTAGTGACTAGTTGATTCTTCAATTCCTTGAAGCCCGTTGCGTAGTCCGTGTCGAGTTGTCCAATCCTTTATCAATAGGTACAACGGCAATCAGCGTCCTTCAATTCATGCTAGTCGTTGAGAACTCAGCATGTCGTCGTATTCTGGCGAACTCCGAACCGTTGTTCCGAGTCAAGTAGCAAAGCTAAGGGTAGGACGAATTATCAAAAATGGAGCATTGCCCTGCTTTCGTGTCGAGAAGCAGAGTAGCAGATGACTTTCCCGAGGTCACAGACGTAACTCAAAAAAACTCATTCCTTTTGAATTAATTTCGAATAGTTCTTATCTTTGAACCACTAACATCCAAGTATCAACGATGCGCGAGACCTTACAAACAATCTGGTAAGCTTGAGTGGACCGACTGAGATCTAAAATACTATGGTTATGGTTATGGTTATGGTTATGGTATGGTTAGGAACAGCTTGACTTATCTCAACAAGTGCAATTTCTTTCAGGCTTATTCACTGAAATATTAGAAACCCTTTTTTCTTTCTTAATGACTTCGCTCTTCACTTACTTCATATCCAACTATTGATAGCCGGCCTAGTTTCAAAGGATACCCAGGGCGCTAAGCATGAATAGGAGACAGTGAAAAACAGCAATCAGTATAAGAACGAAAACAAATAGTAGAAAGGAGTTAACTTGGGTATAGGTTTCTAGCTTGGGTGGGAGGACTCACTCACTAGGGAGGTAGCCGCAAAAATAGGAAACATAGGGAGTAGCAGCAATTTATAATAGGAAAGTAGGTGTAAGCAGCTACCCGATAGAAGTCTAACGAAAGTAGGAAAGAGTTTATTGAGTGACTTGAGGATAACGAAACCACTATCTATATAGATAGGATTTCCTATGCATAAGATTTCTGAGTAGTACTTGAAGCTTAGCACTAGCATTGGCATTTAGTAGTAGTTCTGGCAATGAGTGACTACCTCTATATACCTTGCTCAGGGAAAGGAATAGGCATATTTCTAAAAAGGATAAGCTGGCAAGCACAGGTTTCTAAACAGGAGTTAGGTATGGGTTGTGTGATTTGAACGACCAAGTAACGGATACAAGACATAGGCCCACTATAAAAAGGAGTTCATTTTTGCGTAACGGTGCAGTACCGGTATATCCATATGGTTTAGGTCAAGTAGTTGGATAAGCTGGATAGGTCAACAAGTGAGTACGTTGAGGGAGCCGAGCCGTAGTTGATTTGTTTTTTCGTTTTCACGGGCAGAGACAGGTATAGTTGTTTTTACAAGGGCTATTGTTTAGCCAATAGAGACATATTGAATAGGTCAATGCTAGGAATATGCAGTCACAGATAAGATAAGTAAAGAATAAGTGAGTATGTACGAGTCAACTCATAGGTTTAGTAGGGCTACTAGAAAGAGGAGCTTGGGACAGAGCTAGCAAGATATGAACCACGAGCAGAGGTTGTCCCTTGAAAGAAGCACCGACCGAACAGGTATCGAGATATGCATCTGGATAGGTTGTTTTAGCTAGCTAGGCATTTGCTTGTGATTAATACTTCTTTTCTTAAGGTTAAGGTAGTTAGCTAAGCAAGTATGTATTCACGGAGAAGCAATGGTATAGGTTGAGGTTTAGAAAGCTAAGTAAAGTATTTCAAGTATGCATGCGTGATAAGTCAAGCAAAACCCGGACGGAAGAGATGGATTTTTTTATTTGTTAGAGGAAGGTGTAATATGTGTATGTAATAGGACTAGAAAGAGGCATGTATGGTATAAGTAAGGAATAGGCTTTCACAGAAAGGCATGGAATAGCTTAGAGGGATAGTATAGTATTTAACAAAGAAGCACGTACCGCATCTGGTTAGGTCAACAAGTTGTTGGTTGGCATTCAAGGTATGTGTAACGTTGAGAAACAGGTGCTAGGTATGAACGAGTAAGCTACTAAAAATAGGCGAGATATGGTTTCAATAGCCTAAGAGTTCATGGAAAGGGATTCACAGATAGGCGTGGGCATGGGAAAGTAAAGTTATGTATGCAAGAGACAGGTATGCACGGAATAGGGATAAGCGAGCACCGGGAGAGATATGCCAGTAATAGGACTAGGTTTAGAGAAATAGGCATATGTGAATAGGGCTACTAGATCATTAAAGTATAGGTTTTGGGTAAGCTCGCTCATATCGAAAGAAGAAATCGAAGGAAATGAAGCATAAGCTGACTAGGTCAAATCCTAGGCTGTTTCGATAGACAAAAGAAAATAGAAAAAAGTAGTGAGTGAGAAAGAAATAAGTAAAAAAATAAAAGACGACCCAGACGAAACAATTAGTGAAATCGTTCTATTTCCTCCATATCCTCAAACATATGCCTATCCCCGCACATGTTCTTACTCGCATATTGGACTTACGAAAGGTAAGCCTTATTCCCAGCTATTTAACTCAAAAAAAAACTCTTAACGCCCATATGTTCATTCTTTCTTTGCTTCTCATGTTTCCATGCTCCTTTCTGGTGGCAGGAGGCAAAGAAGAGACATAATGGAGATAATGATGGTTCAAATCCAACCATTCCTTGGGCGTGGTTCGAGCGAGAATTCAATGATCAGTATTTAGATGTTATGTCTCGGGAAGCGCTTCGACAGCAATTCGTTAGCCTAAAACAAGGGAGTGGTACTGTTCAGGACTACAATATGAAATGCGACAACTTGATGAGGTATGCTCCCGACATTGTGGCAGATGACTTCCGCTTGCGACGGCAATATCTGGAAGGTCCCAGATTTACACAAATAATCGACCTTCCTGGTACAGTGAGACTAGTGGATCTGATGGCACATGCGCTACGAGTGGAGTCATATGAGCGGGTCAGCAAAGCTTTGTTCTCAATGTAAAGCCACGAGGGATCATCAATCAAGGCCAACAATGAATTCCCCGCCATCAGCAAATCCAGCTAAGCAAAATTCTGGCGTTGTGAATTACGAGAAGGTTTGGTGTCGATATTGTCAAGGGAGACATCATGAGTCAACTTGCTACAGGAAGAATGGCACTTGTTACAATTGTGGTGGGCTCGGTCATTTCGCTAGGGAGTGTCCCAAGCCAAATTCAAAACTCATGCTTGGTGTACAGACCGAACCAAACCGATGACACAGGGAGTAGTGGCGAGAGGTGGCGGTACACAACAGCCGAGAGGTCGTGGAGGTCCCATCTCTCAGCGGGACGTGAGATTTGGAGGCAGAGGAGGCGCGCGAGTCACAGTTCAGGCACATCACAGCGAGGCTGGGGGACCAATCGACAGACTAGATCAGACAGATGACACTACCGTGGCCACAGAACTGATAGCAGGTATCTTCAATATTTCTGGGTGCTTTGCTTACGTACTGATTGATACTGGATGCAGTCACTCAGTATCATCTAAAGCTTGGGTCAAAAGATGTGGGCTGGCGACAATAGAGAGTGGAAAAACAATGTTGATCGGAACCTTTGAATTCTTCATTCAGGAATTGAGGTGTTCATACCTTAAGATACAGATTGCAGGACGAGAGCTAAGAGTAGACCCAATAGTTGCAAAAGCAGGACGATATGATGCTGGGCTTGGAATGGTTGACTATGCATCATGCCACGATTGATTGTCCACGCAGGAAGGTGACATTCCAGAAACCGGGGACTAAGCCATTTTCATTGCAATTCAGACAAGTTGGTGATCGAATCACGACAATCTCAGCTTTACAGGCACAGCATCTAATCGAGTCAGGTTGTACCGCCTACCTTGTATCAGCCATGCAGACGAAATCGGAGGTCAAGAACCTATCATCTATTCCAGTGGTGTCAGAATTTACCGACGTCTTCCATGAGACTCTACCAGGATTACCGCCTGAACGAGAGGTTGATTTATGCATCGAAACCAAACAAGCAACGGATGGAGCAACTAGCGCGAAAGCCGTTGCGCGTTTTGGTTTGCTTTATCCGCCATGCCATTGCCATTGCCATAGTAGAAAGAATAAGCTGCTTCTTGTTTAGGGCGGGCTATCTTGACTCTTGAGCCTGAGAGGGAGAAGGCTTCCCGCGTGGGCGGATTAGCAATCCCTAGTCTTCCATAACGCGTATTGGACTTATGTTTCCTCCTCCTCGAAGATGATGGATCTATCTGGTCACCGAAGCTAAATGGACCCGAGCTGTTGATGACCGAATAGAAAGGTTTTTTTTCAATGGCAAGTCCTAGATGATGTAGGCTTTGCTTATCCTGGCCAACCACAAAGTACGCATCTCATGTGCAAAGAGACGATCTTCCGTCATAGACTATAATAAATAGTAAATGGACCGATCACCAGTTTATTGGCTCGTTCATTCAGGTAAGGAGGCTGTGACTTACAAGATGTCAAAGGGAAACCATTGTGGAAGTTCTTCGGTAAAGGGCTTTAAGCGAGTAGGGGTAGCTGATACTACGGCAGGGATTCGCGAAGAGCAACGCCTTACGATGTTCATGACCAATTGGTCAGCATCTAGCAAGAAAATGGATGCGTGTTAGCGCCGTGGCGCTTTCTAACCCTTTTATGCCTTTGATACCACCCTCGGTAACGCACTAATAGACCCCGCTGTTGACTCACGTTGGATTCAATCGATTGCTTTCCGCATTTCTAGCCACGTTTCAGCCCTATCCTTCTGTTCTTTATGCAGTAGTTGGTTGTTTATGGCCAGCCAGCCGAGCCGGATAAGATCAAGCAATAGCCGGCATTCAATTCTTCTTTACATCTGCAGCTCCAAGAAAAGAATCAGAAATTGAACCTTTCCACCAAGAGCCAGCCTATAGTGAAATTGGTAAGTTGAGGGCGCTAAGCCTTTTGTTTAAGATGAGTAAGGGCTCCTTTTTTTCAGGGAATAAGAATAATCCGAAAGTCGCTAGATTAGGAAAGCATAGGATCGAAGTCTTGAACGGACTCATTCACTGCCTCAGAATATGCCCACGCTGCGCGCCCTTGACATTTTGCATCACTGTACATCTTTTCTCCATTAGCCCCACACGAACCAGATTTGCTTTTTGAAGCACTAGAAAAGCCAAGCAAAACTCCAAAGTGCCCGGGCCTGCGAAAGCTGAATGAGGGTAGCCTCTCAATTCCTTGATATTAGTAGGAAACGGCATCCCCAGTATGTCTTTTGTTTTGGCGGGATACACCCTTTCTTTCGTACTCAGAATCCGAGGTTATAATATGCTCGACTGATCCTATTTCACTGTCACCACCTTTGCTTCTTCGGTTGATGAGTCTCAGGTGACTCTATTAGATTCTTGGGTCGGGGAGTTTTCAGTTTCTCTAGTGGGAGAAATGGTGTTTGACAGGAGGGCCAACAGTGTTAAGAAAAAAAAGGAGATTCTGGCGGATACATAAAAACCAAATGCTTAATGTAGGGGATTTTCATACTGTCAGATCAAGAAGGGTTAGGGGAACCATTCAATGCCAGAGTAAGCTGGGATTAATACAGCTTAATTGAAGACTTCTTTCTCTTTTTACCGAAGATCATTCTTCCCGAATAGAGTACGCGTAAGGATCTTCACTTTTTTATTAGTAAGGAGTAGCGAAAAGAGACTTTCTATTTCTCAGAAGCCTGCCGCAGCTTTTTTTCTCACGAAAGACCCTTTGACTTGATAGCCAGAACGCCGATGAAAGAGAACGTAAGTAAGTCTCCTAAAAATAAGTAGTAGCCCTATCCGATTCATTCTCCTATGCCTACAGATCGATTTTGAGCCGATGATCAGAGTGTTTGTTTGGAAGGAGGTAGTCCCATCCCATCCCATGTAAGTGGATGTAGGCAGATAGCCTTCCCTTGTTGAAGAGGCTAGTCTTTGTTTCGGATTCCCATGTTGACGAAGAAAGTGCCCGAGCTATCACATTTCTTATTCGAGGGATTTTTATGTTTACGATTTGCGTGTTTGGGTGAACCTTGACCAGCCTCGGTATCTAGTGAGCCAATGAAATTTTCTTCCAGAGAGGAGCCTTACCTAAAGAAGAAACTATGCCCCTGGTTTGAAGCGAAGCGAGAAAAGACAGCCTTTACCATCTTGACGATAACGAGTCACTAGTCTACAACGTAAGCAGATTCCTGAACTGACCCAGCTCTACTTATGCAAGCAAGTCCGGCACAGACAATTCACTTATATCTTGAGTAGCTAGCTATATAGGATCTAGAGAGCTATCTTCTTTGTTGAATGCTCTTTGAGAGTAGTAGAGCCAAGAGGAATAGTACGTTGACCAGTGCTACAAGTTTGGAGTTGAAGCCCGAGCGTTAGCGAGTTTATTTTTCACATGAGATGTAGGCAAGCACTGAGGTAGCCGATTCCACTCCGAACTCCGCGCCTTTCCATACACTCTTACTCCAAACCATTTGAGAAAAGCATACTGCGTCTTATTGCCAGATTAACGTCCGGGCCAAGCACGCACCGATTGCACTCTGACCTTATCTTATCTTGTCAGGCGTAGACGAGACAAGCAATGAAACGAAGAATTTACTAGTGAAGCCGCGGAGACAAACCCAGGAAGAGATCTGATCGAGAACGCTGCGCGCCTTTTCCACTTACGACAATATACGAAACACTTCATGATATCGCAAAACACAACCACAATCTAGATCCGTCAAAATGTGAGTTGGTAGCCCGCCCGTGCAACTTAGAAATGTGGTATAAGAACAATCGGGCAACATCGGGAGCAGTAAATGGGTTTACCGAGTATAAAGAAGAGCTGATGTTAGAACGCTTCAAAGCCCGGCTAGTAGCCAAAGGTGCGGAGCAAAGAGGAAGGAGTAGATTTCACAGACACTTTCCGCCCTGTTGTTCGACCCACATCAGTACGTGTTGTACTTACCATTGCCTTATCTTTTGGTTGGCCATTACATCAATTGGATGTCAATAATGCTTTTCTGCATGGTGACTTGGAAGAGCCGGTTTACATGCTTCAACCACCGGGTTTGACTGATCCAACCTATCCACAGCATGTTTGTAAACTTAGAAATAGGGCTCCCCGTGCCTGAAAAATTCCAAACTTGCTTGCAATCACTAGGCTTTCATTCTTCTCAATGCTTCGCCCTTCCTTATTCCTCTTCGTCTTGGTATGATACTTTCCTAAAAGCAAGGATGGGTTTCTTTTGCAAATGATCTGATCTAACAATTGAATGAAAGCACATGGTTTGCGGGGCAAGGGATGCTGTAGTTTTTTCTGAATGTGATAGCTAAGAACTGTTATTATTCGCTCCACTCTTGCCATCACGCTCTGTCTTGAGCATCTCCCACATCTAACTGCAAGCCTTGCTTTCCATTGGCTGATTCTCTGTTCCAGGTACAAGTCAAGTGGTCCGGGGATGGATTCCTGGTGAAGAGCACTTTTGGATTATCTAGTTGTTGCTTTGACTACCCCAATACCCAGGATTAAAGAAATACGATTCCTAGCGCTAGAAAAATGCATATATAGGGTCCAGAATTCATGCAATGGAATGAAATAAGGGTTTAAGCCGGGGATTAAAGAAAAGGAATTAGGGGGAATGTGGAGAAATCATAAAAGCTAAAATCAAGTCGGTGGCGCGATAAGATAGTTCTTCAAATGTTTGCGAAGCGCAAGACCGTGTATCTGCTTATCCACCCGCGGATTGTAGGTTAGTAATGCAGATCTTTACCCCTTATGGACCAAATCCCGGGCACTGTAAACACTTGCATTTCGCCACCGGGTGATAAAATCTGCAGGATCCACCTTTGTTTGATATCAACTGGACCTTATGCGAGAGAAAGTGATGCCATCAGAATCTTAAGGTATTAATATGTAATTGGATAAACTGAGCTTTCACCTAGAAACTTCTATTTCTGTGTAAGAAAGAAAGACTAAAAGCGAGTTCTACTAAACTCCAGATTGACTGGTTGTCTTACGCAGTGCTAGCAGGGGTTCGAATCTTCTTGATGCGGATTATCCAAGCTTAGAGTATGAAAATAGGAGCTCTTCTTAATCCCGGGCCAGCTTTGCTTTCCTCTAGAAGAGACAGGCTTACTGAAACTAGCACTAGCAGCGCGTCTTGTCGTCAGTCAAATCCAATTCAATAAAGAACAAGAAAATGTAGGTGAACAAAGAAAGAAGGCAACTGCACTGCTCTAAGCCGTATGTCATGTGCAGGTACAGCCCGGTTGAGTCTGCATTATTTAAGAGCTTCTAATGTCCGTATGCTGTCGCGGTTTGGTCAAGTCTAAATGCTCATTATGGTGGCTCATGCGACCTACAATTTAAATAGAGCTAATTTGGCTGCCAAGAGGCACCTGCCAAGAAGACTCAAGCTGTTGATTTCTGCTTTCATAGGGGTCTTTTGGGGGTTGTTTAAGCATAGGGATGGGCGAGTGTGGGCTACAATGCCACCGGACTTGCTGTGGGTAGCTCAAGAGGTCTGCCTATGGTTCAATTGACAGGTGGTTGTAGTTTATTTTGAAGTTTTTGATGTTTCATGTACATGATGATAGAGATCTGTCAATTTGGGATTTTTACACCCACTAGTTTTATAAAACTTAGATGCGAGGAGGTTTCTTTTAGAACACTCTTCAATGAGTCCTCTGCGAGCCTTATGAGTTCAGATCCTCTACTGTGCAGAAGCTCACTCTTAGCGATTCATCTTATCTCATGAACGAAAGGAGACTGCTCCGGTGTGCGGGTGAAGGGGACGAGACCTTGTGCCTTCCTAGTATCGAAGCAGGAGCTCCTTGTTAGAGTAGAGAAAAGTTGGTCGAATTGGAAATGAAATATTTAGAGCTTTTCATTATCTAAATTTACCAACTAGAAAATACTTGACTATTTTACTTAACTTATTCATAAGTTGGCGCTGTGTTTACTCAGGAAAATCCAACTAAAACACAACAACAAGAGAAAGATTCTACTATGATATGACCTTCTGTAATAATGAACTAGTTTTGCTGATGCAAGCCATCGATTCAGTCTATAACGATGATTGGAGGGTGAGAGGTGCTACGTCTTTCATCAAAGATCGTTTGAAAGAGATAATATACACTACTGGGGAGTACCATTTTTATCCGATTGATCTATATCATTTAGATAAATATTATTTAAAGAAAGAGAATTTCCTCTATCAGTTAGTTACTATGGAAATGGAAATGGAAGAAGATAGAGGGGTCTTAACCACAGAATGTGTGAACGGTGATGATTTACATGTCTATAAGTGTAGATTTGCATCTGATGCACTTCTACGCGTTAGCAAAAGTGTTATTAAACACCGTCTTAGTCTTAGTAGATGGATATGGATATTACACACCCCCGCAACTCACTAAGTTGAGGGATCTCAAGGAAGGCCACTATAAAGGCTTAGGTGAACAGAATAACGTTAAAGCACTTGTAAAGATACAATACAGTTGAGTGATAGTTTCTATCATACAAATCAAACTGATATATTAGCATATATTGATGGTATTATCCCCGATGGTCTTATAAAAGATCTAACCGGACAGGTTGTTAGTCTACCAATCTATTCTATTCAGAATCATAATATGATAAATTACCCATGGGTCTCTCCCGTAGGAGAACTAACTAAAGTTCTATTTCATCTTTACTATACTATACTATACTATACTATACTATACTATATTGAAAATTGAAATTGAATTGATACAGTGTTTGATAAATGGTATCCAGGAGTACAATATAGCCGTTGGTATAACGAAGTATTTATAGCCTTCAAGTACGATGATTTTGTATGTAACCTAGAAGGTCTTCAAAGTCTATTATCTACAAACCAACTAGAAGGATCTGTTGAATATATCGATTATATAAATAATTCGTATTTTATCACTCATAACGATGAAAAGTTTGTTTACCTGTATGATGGCCATGTTGAGGTAAGGACCCTCCATGGAGGCCGATCATTCTGGGAAAAAAAGGTAACACATAACAAAACATCTTGAAAGGGGTTAAGCAGGGAGATCTCGACTAAGATCGTAAAGGAGAGAGAGACTAGAGCCGCTTACTCACCCTAAGGCGGCAAGGGACAACAGAATCGAGGAGAGAGTCGAGTAATCGCAGAGTCGAACCACGATGAAGTTGTGCCCGCAGTGTTAGTTTGTAACGTATAACTTATCGAATGTTTCCGTGGAAGCGGAAACAAGTACTAGTTAGACGCAGGGAAACGAGCAGAGACCGTAAGTCGCCGTTAGACGAGTGAAGGCGACCCGAAGGGGCCGGCCCGCCAGAGTAAGCAAAAAAGGCTCTAGTAGATCTCGTAGTGGAGAGAGAAGTCGAGATATCCAGATAGGATGGTCTCTTTATGTCACTAATAATGCTATCTGTTAAAGACTAGCAAATATTATGACAAAGGTTGTCTGGCTCTAGACTATAACATGGATAGAGGTGGGAATACCACATGGGAGGAAGGGGAAGTTTGCCTGGTAGATCTATCTACTCCAGCTTTCATCGTAGTTTTCAGGGGAAGGGCGGACGAAGCCACTTTGACAAACAGGAACCAGCCACAAGTAAAAAAAAAAGGTGATGGGAAATTTCCAATTAGATCGAGATTCTTCTTTATTGTTATGGATAGAGGTTCGCTTTCCCAGCTGTAACCGATGCCACAAAGGCCTTAGGTTTGAATGTTTGATTCGACTTCTTTTCCAATTGTCTTTATCTAAAGGCAGAATTCGCTTGTTTATGAGTCGTTCCTGTCCTGTAGTTCAATACACTATTATAAGGCCAGTTGCCTATACAGGATCTCCAGTTTCTAGTACAGTCAGCTTTAGTTATCGCTACACCCTCTCTAGACAAACGATTTGATTCAACCCACTCTACTACTGGTACAGTAGCACCCTGCCTTAATAATCGCATAGGCACCCGGGAACCTTACTCAGTAAAGAAGGAGACTCCCTAAACAAGACTGCTAGCTGGTATGGAGGGACTCGCTTTGCTTGCTTCCTAGTCAAATATGCCCTATCCGTCTGACTTTAATATGGAATGGTATATATATAAATATCCTTCCTGCAGAACTTAAGGTCTACACGTGAGAAATACGTATAATACTACGATAGGAGAACTACTAACTTCCGCCATCTGCATTAGTTACGTTAGCGTAGGTAGGCGGTTCTCATGCCAAAGGGGAAGATCTCGCTCAGCCAAGTGCACAACCTGAGTAAGTACACTTATCGAGGAGTGATAGGGCAGCAGAGTTTGAGGCAAAAAAAAGATTTGGGTGGCTATGGGTGATATGGGGAATCTAACAATTAATTGACAATGATTTCACCGTGGTGTGCATTGGTAGCTTCAAGACGAAGGCATTTTCCATATGTAAGCCACAACACAATTTCAGTATCTTATTCTTCTGAACCAGGAAAAGCGTTCTGGTAAGGAGGATGAAAGAAGAGTACGAAAAAGGAAGTCAAAAGTGGTAGATCCAGGACATGCCAATTTCTTTCTCATCTTTCGCATCGCCAGACAGCGCATGGTTTTCTCAAGATCGTAGTTAATTAAAGAAGAACGGAGATTGAGAAGAAGATAAAATGAACTTAAGTCCTCGTCTCAAGAAAAGAGAGGGACGAGTCGAAATTCGTTCAGGACTTGTGCACGTAAAAAGGCTTCCACGTTTGACCATAGAAGCCCTGGGTAGAGCAAAAAAAGAACATAGAAAAAGAATAGGCCTGATTTGATTCGTCTGCTCGTGGGATTGCCGATACTGCTACCCGGCTACACTGAAAGAGGGAAGCGAATAGCCTGAAGATTCTTTCCTTTGTTGTCTCACTATCAGAGCTTGCGAGAGAGACCAAAAATACTCTCTTCGGCGACTTAGACTTACTCATTTTGGCGATGTCTGGCACCCGCGCAGGAAGGGTTGAATTGTCTGAATTGAACTCTGTGAGATAATGGATCTAACGTTAGGGCTTAGTTACTCCATCTCTCTAGCCGGAACTACTTGAACCCGAGTAATTAGCTTCCTTAAGCCATGTCCATATTTATGGAGCTAAATCGGATGGTAACTAGATTCATTCCGTAGCATGGGATGGGATTCTGTAAGAGCATCTCTAAATAATAGCTACGCATCAGTTTGAGTTCGAGATTGAAAAGTCCTCTCAAGTTGACTATTTTTGGATAAATGGGTCCTGTCAAACTGTTGTGACTGGCATCAAAATACGAAATGTTAGATTACCAATACTATGTTAGCATTATCAAGACTGCAATCTATCACAATTTTGAGATGCTCTATAATTATAGATACCAAGAAAACATGATTATCTGTAAATTGGTCCAGAAGTGAGAAAATAGGTGTGAAATTCCAGGCTAGGGTTAGCAAGGAATTGTTTGGGCTGATTGAGGATATAGAGCTGATGGAGCTACCTTTGCAAGGGCGCAAATTCACTTGGAACAATGCTGTGTCAGCTGCTAAGTTAGACAGATTCCTTTTTACAATAGACTGGGATTCAATGTTGTATACCCATGCTGTGGCGACAGCCCCTTCCTAGATATGGTATGGTTCAGACCATGTTCCTTTGTTGGTGGAGTGTGAGACTGAACTGTTCAAAGGGTTTTTCAAGTTTGAAAGATCATGGTTGAAACAAGAAGACTTTATTCAGAGGAGCATGCACTGTTGTTAAAAGGAGAATTGGGGAAGCCTTTTGAGTACATTTACAACAGATGAGAAAGTGTTTTAGGGGTGGAGTGCAAATGTGAATAGAGAGATTAGGAGAACAAAGGAAGAATTGTTGACCAGTCTGGATAAGTTGGAGCTTTAGCAGGAAGAGAGGGAATTGGAGCAAGAGGAGTGGGAGTGCGTTGATTACTGATTTCACAGGGGTTCCCCTACCGTCCAGAGAGAGTTGTCGCCAGGTCCTCGAAAAAGAATCTGCCATAAAAGAGATGGAGATTGACCATCTGCACCTGCTCATTCAATTATTCTATTCCGAGAAATCAGGACTACAATCTTCAGACAGAGCTTCGATAAACTACTTGTCTCATTGGGAATACCCTCTTATGGAGAGCTAGATTCCGTAGTGGAGTTTACTTAGCTAAATTAGCAACTTATCGATCTGCTGTAGCTTTTCAAATCCACTCTAACCGAACTATGTTAATTATGGAGCCTATCCTTAGAAAATAAGATTGTCCTTGTACTTGCTCTCTCATTCCTGGGAGTCCTTCAAGGGTATCAGATCTTGAAACAGGTTTTTCTTTCGCGCTTCCCCTAGCGCAGGCAGTAGTTTGATAGCGAGTTCACCTTCCTAGTAACGTTTGCTCATTTCTTTGTTTAGCATTTCTTTCCTGAATCAGAGTTTTGAGTAGCCGGGACGGACATGAAATTAAGAAAGAGCCCGCACGATCTAGATGCACTGAAAATGGCTATAAAATATCCAGTTTTAGAAAACAACACTCTCTCTCTCTTTACGAGAATTTCAAGTGGGTTGGTTCAATTCCTAGCTTTTTTGGATTTGTATTGCCTTACGAACTTGCTAACTAAAAGAAGGTAGGTCCACAAACAAGTCTATATTGGAATAGATAGAGAGCATTTTTCCCCCTTGTAATTTCACAAAAAGTGGAGAGCCCTAGCATTGAATGAACGTAGTTACTTATCGAATTACCTGAAGTGAAGGAATGCCCAGACTTATTTACTTGTCCGAATAGATTGACTCGGTAGGCCGTAGGAAAAGATAACTCATGCCTACTTTACTTACTTGCCCAAGCCCTACCTACATATTTTACTAGTAGTTCTTTCGGAGAATTACTCTCTACCTACCTATCCTATCCTATCCTATCCTATCCTATCCTATCCTATAGTAGATTGAGTCGAGTAGTGATGAGCACTTATATATACCAGTCCGAGTATGGAATCGAACTAACTCATACATAGGAATTCCTTTCAGGTTGTCTTGCATTTACTTTTTCTTTTATTTGTCCCGAAGAGACAGGGAAAGCTTTACCAGTTGAAAACTGCGGACGGATTAGCCCTCATTAACTTAAACTTATGAGTTAAGTTTAGTAAGGAAGATCTTGGCTTTGTATTGCCGCTTTTCCTAGATATAGCTATAGCATAGTAGTGCGTTTGCGATAAGATTGAATTGAAACTCGAAGTGAGAGCATGCATTTCCAGCCATACGGAGAGAATTACCCGCCTACCTGGATGGCCTGCCTAGTAGTTCTTTTGAGAAGAAGTGCGCGCACATCTTAATTCCAACCCATTTCATGGATTTTCTCTAGCTACCTCATTTCAGTAAAGTTAAGCGGGTCGCCCTTTAAAGCCCCAGATTACCTGGTGGGGCTAGAGTCTATTGTTCAAAGCTAGCTAGTCGAAGTCTTAACTCCGTCCGTTTGGCTCAGTAAAAAAGTATGGGAGAAAATCCCGTATTTATTTTAGTTAGGCCCCCTCTTTCCCTCGATAAAAAGCAACTCAAAAGACAGTATGTAGACTCGGGGAAAACCTCTACCTAGGACTTGATTTACTTGTTTGAAAAACTTTTTATTATCGTATGGGAAAGTCACCCAACACTTTCTCTATAAGGATAGAGAAAAGAACAACAGACAACAAGACCAAATCCAACCGTTCTCCCTCTTCTTCTTTTTTCCGTCTATGTATAAGTATAAGGCTCTTTCGAAGCGGAATGTATTCTGCTAATGTGCACCACGGCACGGAGTTTAGATGAAATCCCGGTGGACCTTTGGGCTGCTTTATCTCATTCCACTGCAGAATTGGGGGTTCACAAGAACTTTGACATCTTTCCGCGAGAGCTGGCAGATCATCCACTCTTCATTGAAAAGTGCGTAAATTGCCTACCTAGTTTTAAAATTAATTAGAAAATGAGTGTCACAGCAGTAGCTTTTAAGATAGATGGTAGCCATGAATAAGGATATAAATGAGAGGAGTGAGTGTGAGGAGAACTTCCCATTTGCTGTTCTTAGACCCTGTAATAAAAACTTTGGAAGCTTCCTAGGAGCGAGTCAGCAATTTCGCTCGTTTTCCTGGTATCCAGACTTTCATAGTAGGTCTCGTAGCCAATATCCCTACCAGACAATCCAAAATGGAACCTTAGAGTGCTTTACCCGTGACCTTTCTTGTTGCTCCCTGGGCAAATAGAAACTATATCTTTTTCTATAAATAGGTCTGCCGCCCTGTTAGTGCTCTATTAAACCGGCTTTGTTTAGTCTGATCACTGATCATTTCACATCAACTCAGCGATTAGAAACTCGATGTCTTTTCGGCTGTTTTATTAGCAGCGTTAATAACCCTCCCTTCTGCTCTACGTTCAAAGACTTACTTCGTTTTTATTTGAAATAAGAATAACAGAGATGAGGGTAGCGGCTCTTACTGTGGCTGTGGCTGAATCACCGGCAGCATTAAAAAGGAAAGCAAAGACGTACGTGTATACTAAAACCCTCCAAACAATAGGTCTCCAATCCAGCGAGTAGATGAACGAGCCGACCAATAGGTAGGAAGGAAGGAGCGAGCCCCCCTTTTGATTTGAGAGGAATGGCTCATCCCCTCACCTCAGCTTTAGGAAAGAGCGAGCCATTCCTTGCCGGGGCGGTATGAGTTAGCCATTCATCTGTTGGATGTATGGAGCCGACTCAGTTGGGGCCAACGCCAGCAACCTAAGAAGCAGAAATTAGAGACATAGGCATTTTGCAAATACATACAAATAGAATATACCTGGCTCACAAATCGAAAGCAGCAGAGTAAGCAATTGTTAGAAAACCAAGACAGGTCAATTGATCCATCTTAAGTAAGCACTGTCTGTGTGAACTAGACCGCCTAGTAAGGAGATGCTTATTGCTATGTGGTTTCCACTCTTTCTTACAAGAGCTAATGAACAAGAGCTATTCCCTTCCTCAGATTCCATTTAGAAGCTAAAAACATCAGTAATGATGGAGGAAAGAAAGCCAACCTTAGCGGCCTTCTTCATTGGAAAGAACATTTCTCCCTTTTTCCGCTGCGCATTTCCCCGCCAGAATCCTCGTAGTACTATACTATACTATACTATACTATACTAAACTAAACTAAACTAAGTCGTGGCTTACAAGCTAGCCCGAAAGCAGCTTACCCTTAGCTTAGCGATTTGACTAAAAAGCCGAGTTAGCTAAGAATGCAGGAAAGAGAGATGATCTTAAAGAAGATAACCAAGTGGTGTATCAGCCTGATAGCTTGCTTGGCTCCTTTACCCTTCATGGTTAGAATGGGTACCTCGCGGTTGGATCCATTCCATCATCCATCAATCTCAGGATCCAGGCTCGCCTTCACTCGGTCAAGGGGTAGCCCTTTACCTCGTTCCGGGGTGATGAACCCTTTCATTCCTAGAACAGGGTATCTCCAATTTGAGTAACCAGCTTGCCATCCTTCTCAACCCACAATTGGAATTAATCCCGATAATCCTTTCCTTAGTTAGCTGCCCAGAAGGCGATCCAAACAAGAGCTGTATCAGCTCATGGGGATGACCCAGAATCTCTTTTCTCTGGTCTGTCGATCCAACCAGCTACCATGTAAACAACTATACCATGACTAGTTGACCCAGTGAGTAACAACTATCGTAGCGAACCTAAAGCATTCAGGCTTACCTCTTGGTAAACTTTGACTTTAGTTTGATATTACGCATAACCTTCCATCCAGTGGCCTTCCACCAGATCTTTCTACATCCGTGGTTATTAGACAGGATTCTGTGCTTCTACTTTTAGGCTTGCGTTCATAGACTGAATTCCACTATCTTAGCTCGCTTATGGTGGGAGTGTTCACTCGCTATCCTTGGGTAGGATCTTCTTACCGAGGGTATGACTACAAGAGCACAGCCAGCTGTATTCATGCTCTTCGAAGTACCCCTTTCTTGTCCACAGCTAGACAGCTCGTACTCATTTGCCCAGCAGTGGTCGGGTTCACCCATTCTTTGAACCTACCTATCTGCTTAACCCTCACCTTCCTTCATATCAGAATGGAACAGTAAACTATATTGTTAGATGCTATGTTTCTAGGATGGAATTCCCTGTACTCAACAGTAAAAATACAAATAGTATCCATGGGATAACCCTGATCGATAGAAGTCACCGCTAAACAAGTTTTGACAAGAGGAATGCTTATTGAATAATAATAATTATTGGCTTTATTTATTGCTACTAGAAAGGTAGATACCGGTGGTAAGCGAAGAGGAAATAGACTCCTGTGAGTATCTATTTGAGTAGAGAGGTATGCCATTAAAAGCAATTAAATAATAGAAAATGAAGGAGATACTAGGTAATGTGTATGAAGGGGTAGCCTGTATAGCATGGTCTAGGGTTCTGAGAGAGATCGGTCATCAAGAAAAGAGATAAGAGTTCGCCCTCCCTGTTTTGAGTGGGTGCTCGCAAGGTCAAAGTAGAAAATTCGATTCTTTCATTAAGAGGATAAAGAGTGGAATTTATTTACACCTCGAAGTAGAGATGTATTGGTTGAGTCATTCGCTAAACAACTCGGATCGAGACCCGACCCCTAAAGTAGAGTCTGTTTAGTAAGTAGTATGTGGCGGTAAATCGAGCAAATCAACTCAAGGGCTTCTGTTGGCTCATGATCTATGTACCCACAATAGGGATTATATTCCTCAATACCGATAAAGTACCTCAAGTCACCAAGATCTTTCATTCTGAACTGTTTCTGAAGGAAAGAAAGAAAATTCCCATGTTAAATTTCACTTTCACTTTAACAATAACAATGCCTGCTTTTTTAATGTTATAAACTTAGACCAAAAAAATAACCATACCATAAGCCGTATAACAAACAAACAAAGAATGATCACACGAGCTCTGTCTGAATCCAGCTTCATTCACCAGCATGGCCATCTTGAATTTTGCAAACCGACGCTCTGGGTGCTTGTTTGAGACCATATAAGGCTTTCTTCAATCGGCAAACAAGGGATGGATCGGAAGTCTGATAGGGCTTTAAGAGATAGGGAAAACTGCGGTAAGAAAGACCCACTCAGTGAATCGGTGGATCACACACTTGGACCCGCCTGACTATTTCGAAAGTAGACAAGTGTTGAAAGAGTGAAGTCTGGGGACAACGGTAAACGTAAAAAATGGGATCTCCAAAGCTACCCGCCCTACTAAAGAAGTTCGCAAGCAAGGGACATGCCGAACACCTACCTTTCCAACTAAGTCCCACGCGAGGACCCTTTCATCCTTCCGTCGTTAGCAAGCGGTGGCCGACTAGGCCTTTTCCCTAAATATTTTAGGAAGCGAAGAGGACAGAAAAAAGTTCGGTAATCTTCTCCCTTTGGTAGGCATTTACCCAAGGCACTGATATTCTGAGTCTCTCGATTATACGTGAAATAGGGAGTTCAAGGTCTTATTTGTATTTCTTGGCCTGGCCAAAGTGAAAGTGAATATGAGCGAAAGTGAATAATTCACTATTGAAAGTGAAAGTGGAGTGAAATCTGGATATGAAGGTTCAAGTCCAGTTCCAATCTGGATATAAAAGTGCTGTTTAATCGTCGAAAGTGATCTCTCTTTTGTTGTTCTCTTTTAGTCCACTTTTTTTTTAGTCAGAAGTTCACTTTAGCTTAGCTAAGTAAGTAGTCCTTCATCAAACTTGCATATCTGGCACTTTAGGGGGTCAATCTTTCATGTTGGAAGCTAAAGAAAAGGTACTCCCCCTCATTTGAAAAGGATAGGCAATTGAGAGAGAATAGGGCGATAGCGATAGACACAGGAACTGAAATAGACTAAAAGAGGACTCCCGTAGAGGAGAGGGGAAACCCGCTTAGATAGGGCGATAGCCCGGTTTTTCTTGAATATCCTTTCCAGTGCTTGTCTTGTATTGAGGTATACCGAAGATATGAGTCAAAGTAGGTAAGAGAAGGAGGCTTTCACTATTATTATATTAAGAGTAGGGCTTTAATGAAAAGAGTAGGCCCTTCGTATCTTTCCTCCAAGACGGAGCGAGACGGATAGGCAGAGCAAGAGCTCTTAAAGTCTACCCTACCCGGGCTAGCTTCTTCATTCATCCATTTAGGTCAGGGGCGGGCTTCTTCCCTTATATACGATGACATAGATAGAGCCTCCTTCTTTGATCCATTCATTGATAAAATAAAGTAGTCTTCGGGGGCAGTTTACCTTTTGAATCGACAGTAGAGTAGGTTTGATCTTGCTTTCTCAATCTTTCTCTGATCCTAGCCGTGTAGTAGATCCGGCTTTATTCGGCTAAAAAGAAGTGTGTGGCCGTCGTATCTGCTCGCCCCCTTCTTCATTCATCCATTTAGGTCAGAATGGATCCAGGGAACCTGGCTCGGGAACAGCCCTGAAAAAACACAGTAAGAGAGTCCAATCTCTGAAATTTAGCATTTTATCTCCTAACCTAAGTAGTAGTAGTAGTAGTAGAAGGCTTAGTATCTGACTTGATCCAATAGAGTAAGAACACACAGTAGATCCAGATTCCACACCTTGCTGTGGACTGGGGAGAGAGCAGCTCTGCGAAGCTGGGCGTTCTGTGTGATTATGGAGGAACTGTAGTACTCGCCCCAAAATGCAAGCCGGGATAGATACTTAAAGAAAGGGGGAGCGGTGGGCCTTCAAAAAGGAGCGAGGGAGTGATGGGCAACCTTAGTCTATATGTTGCTCGTGAGCCGCCAAGTACCAGTCTCGCAACAGTACTGGCGTTAAAGGATCGGTCCTTCACTTGCGGATCGTTCGCGAGTCGAACTCGCTCTCTTGCCACGCCTTTGACTCACGAACTCGAGTCGGACTCATTCACTGCTTACTTTTTTTAGGATCGTTCGTTCTTCACTCTCTTGCTATTACCCGCAGGGAGCGCAGCAACCGACGGTGCATATTATCATATAGAAAGAAGCGAAGCGTAGCGATTCGTACTACCGGAAAAGTGTGCTAGGCAATAGAGTCAGCTTACGGGGTGGGGCGCAAGTAAGCGTAGCGAATCACATAGAGTTGCCCCTACCTGCCAGCGCGCAGATAGATAGGGCGGGCGAGCGCAGGGATGGATGTCTGAGCGGTTGAAAGAGTCGGTCTTGAAAACCGAAGTATTGATAGGAATACCGGGGGTTCGAATCCCTCTCCATCCGCGAGGGCATAAGTTCTCTCTTGCCTTATCTATAGATAAGAACGAATCTCCTCGACTCGACGGATATGATGGATGGAATGGGTAGAAGGTTTAGGTTATTGTGTGTTGATTTAGTTAGGACTTTGTCTCCCTTTCGTTATCTTCCGCCCCGGGGGGATGACCTGTGGGAGGGAGCTAAGTCGAAGATCTCGGTGTCGCCGTGAGTGGTTGATAAACAGCGATTGCTGTTTGATTTAGGGAGTCCTAACCCGCTTAACAGACAAAGAAAACGATAGAGACTTCCGGGTATAGGGTGACGACCTTAATGAATCAAGTATTCAGGTCCGGTAGAGCAATCTCGAATTATCATATAGAAAGAAACTCTCGACGGGTACGGGTATAAGTAAATCGTTTTTGCAATATTTTAGTCATCGCAAAATTAAGGTGAAGTATGATCTGTATCTGTAAAAGTAGATCTTTGAATAACAGATTGGTCTGAACTTAAAATCATTTTAACAAAGCATGACAGTTTTTCATGACTGCCTTGCTTTCTTTTATATGGGAGCTGAAATCAGCATCCGATCGACCCTTGCTGCGTACATGGGTCAGTAGATATCACAGTACTAACATCGCAAACAGGATTCAGGTTTAAGCCACAAAGATAGATGACGATGAAGAGGAATCGTAAATTTGTTCACAATCATTCCTTTCAGGGAACTCACAAGGCCCATCGTGCTATGTGTTCAACACAAAACCCAGTCTTTATCCGTCAGTTTTACCAACCTGACCAAGAAACCGTATCAACCCTGCCGCAAGGAACCATGCCGAGGATCTTTTGAGATATTTCCTAGTCTAGTGGAAGTCTAATAGGTCTCAGGATTCGAGGTGGCTATCTTCCCTTCCGTGGATTTCCTAGTTCGATTTCTCTCTTGCATCTGTTTATTGTGATACTTCCATGGATCTGTTTGGATCAACCTCATTGGCCAGTTCTAGGCAATAAAGAGACAGACAACTCAAAACTCTATTGGATGCCGGTTTGCGGAGATTACCTACGAGGATTTCTTAGGATGGCTCAAAGACGGATTCGGTCTTTTCCTCAAAGGCGGATACGATGGAATTCGCTTTGGACTAGGAGAGAGCTAGACAGCGGGGATGAAAGGTTTGCGAGGAAGAATCAATGGTTCTACAACTGCAACAGCACTTACTTCAAAGACTATTCTACGACCAGCCGCCTACTTAATTACACTTCCAGCATGGCAAGTTCCTTCTTCTGCGAATATGAGATAGACCGACAGCCGGTACGGGACTAAGGGACTGTGGGAACAGCGAAAGACCGGATTCTAAGATATAGGCCAATCAAAAGGAAGATGGTGAAAGACCACCACAAAGAGACCCTCGCTCACGCCTTAGTTGCGCAACCAGTGCCGTCTCAGATTTCATCAGTGCCTTCTCTACCTCAGTCGACTGAGTGGCTCTTAGACTCAGGAGCTTCTCATCATGTCACCGGTGACTTGCTTCGCACCTGTCCTCTTATTTTGCTTATGCTGGTTCAGATACTCTCACCATTGGAGTGGAGTGGAGATGGTACTGGTATGAAAATATCCCACATTGGCTCTTCTCCTGCGGCCTTGTCTCATGGTTCCATTCACGCTTCGCGCCCTCTCGCCTTTTCCCACAACTCATTCATAAAACCAGTTGTCCGTACACTCCTCAGCAAAACGGAGTGGCCAAGCGCAAACATAGACACATTACCTTAGCGGCCTTGCTGTTATGCAACACGCTTCTATCCCGGTTCCTTTTGGGATGAAATATTTGCAAGTGTGGTCTATCTCATCAATCGCTCCGCGCCTCTTCTTCTTCTCTCTCTCCCTTCACACAATTGTTTCATAAAGACCCGAATCTTCGTATTCTCAGACAGCCTCACCTCAGACCTTACATTGATCACAAGCTTCAGCCTCGTTCGATGCCGTGTATTTTTCTTGGTTATGCACCACAACAGAAAGGTTACCGCTGCCTTCATATACCAACTAACAGAATTTGGATTTCCAGACATGTTGTCTTTGATGAAAACAGGTTTCCTTTTAGGGAGCTCTCTACATCTGGATTGACCATTCCCGAGTCCACCATCGAGCCGGCACTGGCACCATTACGAGCGAGGTAGGGCAGCTAGCGAAACAAAGTGCGAGGGATGGATTCGTGCATGAATGTCAGATGGTTGTAGTGGTGAAGCTCGTGATGCTCTGGATGAGACTGACTCTATATGCCCGAAAGGACCAATCAGGTGGATCATTTGGACAGAGGAAGAGATGGGTGGGTGCACTGCCCTGCCGCAGAGAAAGAAGACAGCTCTATCTCAGAAGTGAGCTCCGTCTCACAAGTTAGCTCAGCTCCGTCGATCTTCTCGAGAGGAGCAGTTCAAATCACCCTGTACGGATCCATTGGGATCTGGTCGAAGTAACGGGTACCAGGTTTTTCCTGGAGTTGCCTTTATTCGTTCATTTCTGGTTGAAATATGGGCTGTTTTCTGTGTGGGTCTAGGAAATCAATCCGAATCTGCTTTCCATAGGATCGTTTGGATATTAATCGATTAAATAGGTGTCTTCTGCTGCATTTCGAGTTAATATGTGTACTCTACCGAACGAGGAGGGTCGAGTCGAGGGAACACTTCCTTGACGAGAATCGCTAACAACTCCTTTTCTTTTCTTTGACGAGCTTAAACCACTCCCGGATTCCTAATCATAGCTTTCTTTTGTGGGCCTCCCATCGGTAATGGTATGGGTTCCTCGGTCTCATTATGCATCTGTTTTGTTGCAGTTTTGAACTGTAGTGACACAGGTGCGTTTTAAGAATGGCAGCAGGTCTAATTATTCGTACTTTCGGTGCATACGCCTGGTGAAGGAACCTTCCTTGGGTAGAAAAGTTACTAATAGCTCTGCCTCGAACAAACCCAATTGTAGTGATCGCCCATATTGGATCTTTCGTATCGAAAAGTGATAGGAGGTGAGACTTGCCTATTTCCTTTGGATGCCTATTCATATGTTTTGTGAACAAGTGAGCAGCTGGTGCTCTAGTATACTGTAGTGAGCCTGAATGGTCTTTATGAATTGTGCACTTGCTATATTATTTGTTCTTGCACTTTGGCCTTGAATCCTTATTGTGCACCGTGGTCTCTTGGCTTTGATGACAGGGATATCCCTTTCCCTTCTACTGCTTGATCCATCCCTGCGGCTTGCTCTCTTGAGAAAAAGAACCTAAGCGAATTCCCTTATCTTATTTGGAGGATTAGCCATGGCCTTCCTCAGATTATGGGGCTCCTAGTTTGCTGATCTTGTAAATCTCTTCCCCGCTCAAGTTAAGGTTCCCACGGCAATGAGTGCTTTGCTTCTCTACATCTCGTCTGCTATCTTGATTGAGATGCTTGTTTTCCTAGTAAGAGTTGTACAGCCCATCTCTTCCCTTCTATTCACTACCATTCCGCGTCTTCGACTTCTATTAGTTTCTTTCTTTCTCACTTTCTTTGGCTACAATGGTTACTGCCAGCAATATCAGATCAGAAATGTTATAAGAAATAGCTATATCTATTTTATTTTTCTACTTCCGCTACAGGTGGGGATAGACTGATTCGGTCGGGTCGATAATCTGCCCCGACCTCTCAAGCCTCTAAAGATCGATAAATGGTATCTATCTGGATGGAATGCTAGCAAAGCAATAAAGTACCTTGCGTTGCGGGTGGAAAACAGAGAGGAATCTCCTGCTGCTTCGTTATCAAGAAAGAAAGCTTAGGTTTGGATTTCTTCTCCTTCACTTGTGACCTATGAAGCACCAATGCTTACGATCCGGTACTAGTCCTCCAATTATCTTCCTCCCAACGCGGCAGGTCGGATCTTCTAACCCGATCTCTTCTCAGGTTTCGAGGTTCCTAGCTGTACTGATTAAGGGAGGACAGGCAAGTCACTACACTACTCCAAATGCAAAAGAGATGCTCATCTACGTAAATTCAAGTCAAGCTCAAGTCAAGTAAATGGCCCAGGAATGGATAGCGTAATGTGTGAATCTCAATTGTTCATATAGAAATGGTGCTCTCTGGTTGACAGGTTCGACTTCTTCATTTTACTGGGATTTTGGGCATCAAGTCAATTTTGCCTAACTTTTATTCGTCACATTATACGTGACTCATTGGATTTCCAATGAGAAAAGTGCGGATCATATAGATGGCAAAGTCCATAATTGGTTTTTACCTAGGGAGAGTCGATTGCTTTTTGGAAAAGTTCATCTCACTATTTGGAACTACTGCAAAACTCTCATTTCCAGAAGCCCATTTTCTTTAGTGAAATTGGAGGATGGACGAAAACACCGGGAAAATGAAAGCAATCTTGATTCCGGTTTGCCGAGGAGGGTAGGCTTGTTTTCCCACTATATGCGACAGGCCTGGCTTTCCATACTCAGACACTATAGGAGTGCTGCTACACGAACATCCTTTTATTCGTCACATTATACGTGACTCATTGGAATGCTGTCTTTCTTTGGAAAGCAGAAGTGAGAATTGGATTGCTGTCTAGGCGAAAGCGGGAACTCAGATGACTTTGACTTGATACTTGATTGAGATGCTTGTTTTCCTAAGAGACCAATCCTATGAATCTTCCTTGGACGATTGCCGAGTTGCCACTTCTGATTACCAAGATTACCAAAGACTTATCACTTCTCGATACGAAAGACCTGTTTCCCAGAACCAGAACCAGAATACGAGGAATCGATTTTGACCACTGCTTTGTATGGAATGGCATACGGCGCTTCTGCTACGAATCAATGTGTCAGTTCCCACTATCCTAGCGAACTGAACAATACCAATACGCGAATCACGAGCCGGAACAAACGAAACGAGTGCTTTCTCCGGAACAGAGAACGAATACACGGCGCTTCGAATGGAGAATACGAGACTGAGGAAGAATACCTTGACTCGCTATCTCAAATTCGAATACAGAAATGCAACATATGGTGGAAATGCTATGAGGAACCACAAATCCTTCCTACTGAGGTGAGGAAAATACTAGATTATTTCCGGCACCTTTACTTTACTTTACTTTACTTTACTTTACAGTAGTAACCATACCATAACCATAGTTGGAGGTAGTTCACTAGCACAGCCAGCCAATGAGTAATCAACCTTCCCTTTAGCCAATGAGTAATCAACCTTTTCCCTTTCTGGACCAGCAAACAGAAGAACCAATACGAGTAACCCTTCAAGCCAGAAGAGTAACCCTGAAACCTACGAATAGGAAACTGTCTTTACTTGAAACCGTAAGCAGCAAACCTATGCCAAGGTCACTCATCTTTCCTAAAGACGTTGACTACGACTCTAGATTAGATCTGGTGAATCACCGGTACCTCTAGGTATGGAGATCCTTCGACAAGTTCTTCTTCCCCATTGGCCAGGTCCCTCTGCATACATAGAATGTCATAGATAGAAACGATATCTCGTAACGGAAGACGATAGATTCTAAAACTTGATCTCGCCGGGACCACAGAATTTCGTTTTTCCTCGATAGAGAGTCCTAAGATCTGATCAAGTGATGCTCACCATGGTCCAAAAGTTGACAAGCAGATTTTCTCTCGATGGAGAGCCAGCTGATAAGAATCAAGTCTGTTTCGTATAGCTGGAAAAGTTACCAAGTCCGTTTTCCCGCGATTTTCGCTTTATAGCAGATTTTTCCTCTAGAGATGGTCTTTTGGTCTGAGAAAAGTATGCTTCCCTTAGTGCCAAAACTACTTCATCTGATTTTGCCGAAGGAAACTCTAATCTGGATTTCGAATAGTTCACATTCCCCGGGTATTTGACATATAGAAATTCTGGGAGTCTTCCTGGCCACACGTGGAGCAAGCGGCACCTATCTTTCTCTATCTATCTTGGCAGGGCTTCAAAACTAGTTCGAGAAAAGAAATGCGTCTCTCCTATAACGGAGAAATCACTGAAGCCTATGGCAGCCTCTATCTAGTCGATTGCTTTTGGATCAAGCCCAGTGCAGTGTAAAAACGAAACCCTATTTGACCTCCGGAAAGCCTATTGACAATTCAAAACTTCTGGTCCCCTATACTATACTATAATAGGGAAAGTAGGCAAGTCCATGGCCACCTACTTGAAGTGAAGAGCAGAAAAGAGATTTGATTCACTACCGAGTTCTCTTCCAATGAGTAACTACTAATGTTACGAATCAAAAACGAGCCCTTCGTCCTCTGAAAGCCGGCGATCGAGTGAGTAAGTCCGCCAGGAAGCTAGTTCTTTAGGGCTTAAATGAAAGCTTGTCGGCTGTGAAAAGTATACCTTTCCTTTTCCTATCCTTTCTTCTCTACTGGCTATCCTATCCTTTCCTTGAGTTTGTTTCTTTCCGCTGCAAAAAAGAAGCTAGTCTACCAGCGCTTCGTTCTAGCTCGAAAGCAAGGTTCTATGAAGACTCACAAGCACAAGCAAAAGTAGCCCCTCCCTTAGAGCAGTCTCTTTTGAAACAAGTCAAGGAAACCAGTCAAGTCAACCTGACCCGAGATGCAATGCAATACGACTTCACAGTTGTGTTGATTGAAGGAAGTGAGCGTATGCCGGCTAGTCCGGTAAATCGTATCATGATCATAGCATCGGGTTGGTGGGACAACCCTAGTCAGAGTGAGGGTTAACAAGAGTAGCGAACGGATTCCAGTATTTCATTTTTCCTTTCACCCGGGTTTCCTCTTTTCTTATCCGACGACTGCCATGCTTCTACCTTTCTTATCTGCCTACTACTAGCCTTCCTTCTTACTTTCTGGTTGGAGTATTTCTATTGACGGATCGAGGTCCGGGTCCTTGGCCTACGCTTTGGAACCTGGAAGAAGGAGACTCATTAGCTGAAGAAGTAAGCAGACCTAGATATTCCCTTAACCTAACCAGCCGGAATCCTTATTCCAATAACCCTTAGCCCTAGCTTTCATTGAAGGAAGTGAGGGTCGACCTTATAACTCCGTATGTATCAACTAGCCATTATCAGATCCGAGGTCCAATTTACTAGATTGGCAAAAGGGGCGGGTGCAGGACAAGAAGCCAATCATTCATTTTCATGCATTGTTCGATTCACACTGCTCCTTGGTCCGTGGCTAGTGCTTTTCTTTTCGCTAATCACCCAACTCTCAGGCCAGTCAGAAGGGCATTGATGGAACACAGACCGGTAAGCTCTTCGATTAACGCCGTCCGAACTCTTGCTTGATAGGACTTCCTATTCTTCACCTGGGGCTGGTACCTTTCCCAGCTTTCTTTCTGGACAGCTATCTTTGATTGACGGAGGGCAGCCTGCCAAACGGCTCTGCCCTAGCTTCTACTTCCTAGTTTAGTTGATATCTAGGTTCCAGTGTAGTAAGTCTTCCAAATGTATAAACACTTTTCTGGTGTGGTTGAACCTATGATTATGATCGGT
>Ga0070660_100000357_pt1 | contig 30461 bp, 8 predicted proteins | sample KBSC33metaG_FD_64670 | JGI IMG/M metagenome (GOLD analysis project Ga0070660, IMG submission 64670) | Corn rhizosphere microbial communities from Kellogg Biological Station, Michigan, USA - KBS C3-3 metaG | ecosystem: Host-associated > Plants > Roots > Rhizosphere > Soil ... | reverse complement strand
CTCGCCTGCATGAAGTCGGAATCGCTAGTAACGGTAGGTCAGCTATACTACCGTGAATACGTTCCCGGGTCTTGTACACACCGCCCGTCAAACCATGAAAGTCGCCAATACCTGACGTGCCAGCTTGCCTGGCCCTAAGGTAGGGGAGATGATTGGGGTTAAGTCGTAACAAGGTATCCGTACGGGAACGTGCGGATGGATTACCTCCTTTCTAGGGAGAAAACTAGCAGCTTGCGGAGCAATCCCTTGCGAGCTAGGTCGATCTTGGTAAATCGTATAATCAGTACTGACGATTTACTTATCCATCCTCGGATGGACAAGATTTCAGTGTCTGACACGATGGATGACGTTGCATTTGCACTACTCAGTTTTTAACAGAAGTAAAAGAGCCGCCTGCGAGACGGCTCTTTTTTATTGAGCAATAGAAGAACGCTACCGTAGAGTTGTGCTCACTAGTAGTATGTACGTTCAATGCCTAGACGGCGAGTTGGGTGGGGGTGACGTGGGCGAGGTAGAGTTCCACCTTGTCGTGCAAGAAGGGGACGAGCAGGGGCTCGGCAAGCAACTTATCCAAGGTCGTTACCTGATAGTATTCGCCTTCGTCGCCGAAGTGAATGTCGGCTTGAGCGGAAAGCGGTTTGTTGGCAACCAGAAAATAGCCGGGGACGGTCGGGTCGGTCATGGAGGGGTAGGACATGCCGAAAGAGATATCGCTCCGCCGGATGTCTAAATCAAACTCTTCTTTGGTTTCGCGCTGGAAAGTTTCAAACGGCGTCTCGCCTAGCTCCCGACCACCGCCGGGTAAGTCAACGTAATGAGGGAAGGAAGTGGTATTACCGTCGCGGACGTACGACAGCACTAGCGAGCCGCCAAATATAATCAGACCTTTAGCACCAGCGTACAGCTGGTCGGGGCGATCAATGGCTTCCATGGAGTAGCGGGGGTCGAACGTCATCTGCAGAGTATTCTAGCATTAAGCGGGCGGTTTTCTAATGTTAATTATTTGAAAGGACCGCCACGGCGGCGCGAAAGCCGCCGTGCAGGGCTGCTTACTTGTTTTATAGGGGTAAATTAGGTAAAATACGTCGGTAGTTTGGAACGGCCATAAGTTCTCGAAAACTTATGGGGGCATAGCTCAGCTGGCTAGAGCACCTGCTTTGCAAGCAGGGGGTCCGGGGTTCGAATCCCCGTGCCTCCACCAAACTACGGACAATTTAGGGCGATTAGCTCAGCTGGTTAGAGCGCGTCACTGATCGTTAAAAATTATATGGAGGGGCTATAGCTCAGCTGGTTAGAGCGCGTCACTGATAATGACGAGGTCTCTGGTTCGAGTCCAGATAGCCCCACCATATAATTTTTAACGTGTTTGGCTTTGCCAAACATAATGACGAGGTCGGAGGTTCGAGTCCCTCATCGCCCACCAAATAAAGTGCCCCTAGCGAGGGGCTTTTTATTTGTTCAATAGGTTCTGCGTGATTTTGGGTACACGGCTGTTGACGGGCAGGGGACACAGGCATATAGTCGAAGACGGAAGGGCAGAAATAAACTCCCAAAACAAATGACACACATCGAAGATGCAAACAATCCCGGTATTCAATTCGAAAGCTTCGCCGAACGCGCAGCGGCAGTCTGCGCGGTACAAGCCGTCCAACCGGAGCATCCGCTGGTACTGCCAGCAGCCGATGAGTTAGCCGCTGGCGGCAATTTACTAGCGGAGTTGCATAGTCCTGAGGACGCTGAGCCTAACACCTACCACGGTGAAGAACGAGAGCTGATCCTAAGCGCTTTAACAATTGTGGCAGTCGAGAATAGTCCCTTCCCGCACAAACATCAAGCAGAGCTGATGCTTGGCCGCCAGGTAGCGTTATCCAGAGATGAGCATCGCAGGTATCGGAAGGTGCGGGGTGGAGAAGCACCCAGGGAGTCGGGCGAGCCTGTCTTTGTGCCGGTGGTACATGTGCCCGCGCCGCACGAGCTGGTGTTTAACACCTTGCCGCATATCAGGCTGTTGCGAGGAGTTAAAACCGCCCTTGAAAACGCTTTGACTGCACGGCCGTTGTACGACAGACCTGTCCGGCACTAAGTACGTGACCAGCTAGCTATAGATGTAAATTTATCAACGTTTGTTGCCAGTTACCGCTGTTAATAAGGGCAGTGTTTTCAACAACAAAAGTAATTACTCGCCAGCGGATTTACGTGAGAGATGCAAGAAGCCGGCTACGGCCGGCACGACAGCGGTGCCGATGAAAGCGCCAATACAGCGTCGGCAGGTGCTGCCGCCACAACTACAGCCAGCCGAGATTTCTATGAACTCACCCATGGCCACCGTACGACCCATCATAAAATTACGCGCTCTATCGACGAGCGTGACCTGTTGGTCTGTGAAGGAATGTTCTTGAGAGGATAACTCTTCGCACATACTATTCCGAGCTCGCTGCGCGAGCTTTATAAAAGATCTCGCGCGGCTCAACGGGCCGTAGCTCATCAGTTATCTCATCAAACTGCAGCAGTTCCAGGCGTTCGGCGGTATAATCTGGATCACTTATGACCAGCGTCAGCTCGTCGGCTGCAATGTCCGGCAATTCCGGCTCGTAGGCCAGGTGTATGGCTACCAGTTCAAGATCGTCAGGGTCCTTGCCGCAGCTGGCCCAGGCTTCAAGCGCCGAGACTGAAAGTAGACGGAGGGCGTCAACATCGCTCTCGGCCTCCAGCCGAACGGTAAAGTGCGCCCGATCTAAGTCGTCGCTAGCCAGTTCCACGCGGCGGATATGTGTCCTGGCTGTTTCTGTCAGAGCAGTTGCCGCCAGTTCCTGGTCGAGTTCGCTAAAGGGTTCCTGGCTCAAAGGGTGTACGACCAGATAACCGGCATAGGGCAGAGCGAAACAATTGTGTTCGATTTCTTGCCAGTGAGAGTTTTCCAATCGTACCATTTTGGTTATAACCTCTAGCAGTATTATACGCCGCTGTGGCAAGTACTTTTTTCAAATAGGTGTATGCGGGTATTAATAAAGGCACAACTAACAGGGGTGAATGTGGTAAAAATTATTGTTGCTAATTGTGCACAAAAAGGCTTGCCGACGAGCAGTTTGATATATATAATAATGCTTACGGCTAAGAAACCAAGACAACCTCCGAACAGACACCTCCCTAACAGACAGGAAAAAACAGAGATGGAGCCGAAAACCAACAGTCCGGTCACGGACGGCAACAGAAATGTTGTCCGGCCTGCTGTTGATATGGTGCGACCGCAATCAGTGGCAGCACCAGCTTCCGTCAGTCAACCCGATGTCATGGGCCTACCGCTTCAAGGCGAAAGCCTCGGCGAGGCCACCGATGCTCGCATCGCTTCTACTTCGGTCGCGCCGCTACCGGTAGAAGTGTACAACACTAAGTTCTCGGTGTTTCACTTCAGTCGCCGAGCCTTTTTAATCACGCTGGTCGGGGTAGCAGGCCTGGTTGTTTTAGGTGTTTTGAGTGTGGCGCTGACAAGTGGCCACCACCAGGGCGGTAATGGCGCCGCCTCGAAAGCTAGCAATTTCGCCGTCAAAGGTATTCCAGTCACTAGCAACTCCTTAAATTCGCAGCTGGCAGTCGGTTCGGCCGATAAATTGTCAGTTAACGGCGAGCTGCATGCCAACAATGGTTTTGTGTTAGCGCCGACGGCAGCGCCTAGTAGCCCCATGACTGGCCAGGTCTATCTGAGTGCTAGCGATAACCAGCTGTATTACTACGACGGCGACAGCTTCAAGAGCCTAGCTACCTCTGATAGTCTGGCCAGCTTAAGTGCGCTCAGCCGCTCTACGGCCGGCAGCGGCCTAGCGCTGAACGGCAGTCAGTTAACTAATGCCGGCGTGCTGTCGGTGCAGGGTCAATCAGGGGCTATTAACTTCTCGGCGGGGCAAGGAATTAGCATCAATGGCATGACAATTACTAATAGCGGGGTGGCGGCGGTTACCGGTACCGCTAATCAGGTCAGCGTCGTACAGTCAAACGGCCAAGTGCACCTGGGGCTGCCTCAAGATATCAGCACTAGTGCCGTACCCGTTTTCGCCGGCTTGAGTCTCAGCTCGGCACTCGATGTCGTTAGCGGTGGTACGGGGACCAACAGCCTGGCGGCTAATCAGCTGTTGCTGGGCAACGGCACGACGGCTGTAACCAGTCTAGCCACCGGTAATCTCGGTGAATGTTTGATTTCGAATGGCAGCGGTGTGGCGCCGAGCTTCCAAGACTGTGGCGGTAGCGGCGGTGGTGCCACAGTTGGCACGGCTACGGTCGGCCGACTGGCAAAATTCACCAGCAGTAATACACTTTCCGATTCACTGTTGGCAGAGGCGGGAAGTGTTGTAACAGTTAACGGTGACTTGTCGGTTACAGGGGTAGTTAGCGGCAATGGTTCGGGGCTAACAGCGCTTAACGCAGCAAATCTTACAACGGGCACCGTGAATGATTTGCGTTTGAGTGGCAACGTAACCCTCGCTGGTAATAGTTACAACGGCGTTTCGCAGCTGGTACAGCTGAATGGTTCGGGTCAATTGCCCGCTATCAGCGGTACCAACCTAATCAATCTCAACGCCAGCAATGTCAATAGCGGCACGTTGGCTATTGCTAACGGCGGCACCGGGGCCGCAACGGCATTAGCCGCCCGAACTAATCTCGGTGCGGCAGCCAGTGGGACCAACAGTGACATCACGGCTCTGAACGGCCTGTCATCAATCACCGGTACTGGCGCGCTGGCCATCGTGGCCGGCGGCACCAACCAGAACCTGACCTTACAGGCTTCCGGGAGTGGTTCGGTGATTATCAACGCCCCAACCTTTCACAATGCCAACGGCGCCACCTATGTGTTTAACGCTGCCGACCTGGCGGCCGTCAACGCCACCATCTGTACAACCCAGGGTAACTGCACCGGCGCCAGCGGCGGTGGTGTGGTTTCGACCGGTACCAGTAATGCCATTCCTGTCTTCGGTGTCGATGGCTACCACCTAGGTAATTCGTTGCTCAGCCAGGACTCCCCGGCCACCACTGTGACGATCGGCGGCAAACTTGCCACCACAGGTACGATCAACAGTGCTACTATCTCCGGCGGCAGCCTGACGGCCGGCAGTGTTAGCGGCGGTACGCTAACCAGTAGCGCCGTCAACGGTTTGAGTGTTTCCGGCACGGCCATCACCGGCAGCGCTGATCTGACGGTCGCAGCCGGCGGCAGCAACCAGAACCTAACACTGAAGGGCTCAGGCACCGGTGTTGTTGCCGTGACGGGTAATTTCACTGCCAGCGGTACCATCAACGGCGCCACCATCTCTGGTGGTAACATCTCCGGTGGCAGCTTCAACGGTGCGACTATCTCCGGCGGTAGCCTAAGCGCCACCGCCGTCAACGGCCTCAACGTTTCTGGCACCGCCATCTCGGGTAGCGGTGCCCTGAATATCTCGGCCGGCGGCAGCAACCAGAACTTGACGCTGCAGGGTACCGGCACGGGCGTGGTGAACGTCAGCGGTAATTTCACCGCCAGCGGTACCATCAATGGTGCCACTATCTCTGGCGGCAACATCTCCGGCGGCAGCTTCAATGGTGCCACTATCTCTGGCGGCAGTCTCACTTCGACTGCTGTGAACAACTTAAGTGTTTCCGGTACAGCCATCACTGGTACGGCGGCGCTGACCATCTCGGCCGGTGGCACGAACCAGAATGTAACATTGCAGGCTTCGGGCACCGGTTCAGTGCTGGTTAAGGTGCCAACCTTCTCCAACGCCAATGGCGCAACCTATAGCTTTGACCCGGTTGATGCCTTCGGTACATCAGCGACTATCTGTACCAGCCTCGGTAACTGTACCGGCGGCGCCAGCGTCAGCTCGACCGGTACCAGCAACAGCCTGGCGCTGTACGGAAGCGACGGTAATCACCTGGTCAACTCGATTTTGAGCCAAGACGCTGGCGCCACCATAGTTACGGCGGCTGGTAATCTGGCGGCCAGCGGTACTATCAATGGTGCTACTATCTCTGGCGGCACGCTGAGTGGCGGCAGTGTTAGCGGCGGTACGCTGACTAGCAGCGCCGTTAATGGCCTCAACGTCTCAGCTTCGGTCATCTCAGGCACCGGCGCCTTGTCGGTCTCAGCCGGTGGTACCAACCAGAATCTCACCCTGAACAGCAGTGGCACGGGCAGTGTCATCCTGGGTAGTAGCTTACTGCAAGGCACCGGTGCGCTCGGTGTCTCAGCCGGCGGCAGCAATCAAAACTTGACGCTCAGTGGCAGCGGTACCGGCTCGGTCATTATCAATACGCCGACGTTCCATAACGCCAACGGTGCCACCTATGTATTCGATGCTGCCGATCTGGTCGGCGCCAGCGGCACGGTTTGTACTAGCCTCGGCAACTGTACTGGTGCCAGCGGTGGCGGTGTCGTTTCGACCGGCACTACTAACGCTATCCCGGTCTTTGGCGTTGACGGCTATCATTTGGCAGATTCCATCTTGAGCCAGGACGCCGGTGCTACAACCTTGACCGTGGGCGGCACCTCGATTATTGGTGCTGGCGTTTTGACGTTGGCGGCTGGCGGCACCAATCAGAATTTGACCTTGCAAGGCAGCGGCACCGGCTCGGTGCTGGTTAAAGTGCCGACGTTCTCGAACGCTAACGGCGCCACCTATAGCTTTGACCCGGCCGATCTGGTCGGCGCCAGCGGCACGGTCTGTACCAGCCTCGGCAACTGTACCGGCTCGAGCGGCGGCGGTGTCGTTTCCAGTGGTACCAGCAACTCAATCGCCCTGTTTGGCAGCGATGGTTACCACCTCGCCAACTCGCTGCTTAGCCAGGACTTCCCGGCCACAACGGTAACCGTCGGCGGTAATCTGGCGACCAGCGGTACGATTAATAGTGCCACCATCTCCGGCGGTAGCTTGAGTGCCGGCACATTCTCCGGCGGTACTGTCAGCGGCGGTAGCTTAACCAGCAGTGCCGTCAACGGCTTGAACGTTTCGGGCACGGCCATCACCGGCAGCGGTGCGCTGGCGATCTCGGCTGGTGGCACCAACCAGAACGTATCATTGCAGGGCAGTGGCACGGGTATCGTGGCCGTCACCGGTAATCTGACAGCCAGCGGCACCATTAACGGTGCCGCCATCTCTGCTGGCACGCTTAGCGGCGGTACTGTCAGCGGCGGTACGCTGACTAGCAGCGCCGTCAACGGCTTGAACGTCTCCGGCACGGCCATCACCGGCACGGGGGCGTTATCACTCTCCGCTGGCGGCACCAACCAGAACCTGACCCTGCAAGGTTCTGGTACCGGTTCAGTCATCGTCAACACGCCAACCTTCCATAATGCCAACGGCGCCACCTACGCCTTTAATGCCGCCGACATCGCCAGTGTTAATGCGACGATTTGTACCAGTCAGGCCAATTGTATCGGCGCCGGTGGTGGCGGTGTGGTCTCGACTGGCGGGAGTAATTCGATACCAGTTTTCACGACCGATGGTTACCACCTCGGCAACTCTATCCTTAGCCAGGACGCCGGCGCCACGACAGCTACCGTGGCCGGTAACCTCGTCGCTACCGGCACTATCAATGGCGCTACTATCTCTGGCGGTAACATCTCGGGCGGCAGCTTCAACGGCGCCAGCATCACGGGCGGTAGCCTGAGCGCCAGCGCCGTCAACGGCTTGAATGTCTCCGGCACGGTCATCACCGGCAGCGGTGCCCTAGCGATTAGTGCTGGCGGCTCTAACCAGAACTTGACGCTGCAGGGTACCGGTACCGGCGTGGTAGCTGTCACCGGCAACCTGACCGTTAGCGGCACCATTAACACGGCTACCATTTCCGGCGGCACGCTCAGCGGCGGCAGTTTCTCCGGCGGTAGCGTCAGCGGCGGTACGCTAACCAGTAGCGCGGTGAATGGCCTGAATGTCTCAGCTTCGGCTGTCTCTGGTACGGGCGCCTTATCGGTCTCGGCCGGCGGTACCAACCAGAACCTGACACTACAAGGTTCCGGAACGGGAGTCGTAGCGGTAACAGGTAACTTTACGACGAGCGGCACTGTCAATGGCGCCAGCATCTCTGGCGGCACACTCAGCGGTGGCACTATATCCGGCGGTACGCTAACCAGCAGCGCCGTCAACGGCCTGAATATCTCCGGCAGCGCCATCAGCGGCAGCGGTGCGCTTAGCCTGTCGGCTGGTGGCAGCAATCAAAATCTAACATTACAAGGCAGTGGTACCGGCACGGTCGTCGTTAACACGCCAACCTTCCACAATGCCAACGGCGCCACCTACACCTTTAATAGCGCTGATATCGCCAGCGTCAACGCTGCTATTTGTACTAGCCAGGGCAATTGTGTGGGCGCGGGCGGTGGCGGTATTTCATCGTCTGGCACCCAAAACTCGATTGCCGTCTTTGGCATCGATGGCTACCACTTGGCCAACTCCATCCTCAGCCAAGATGCTGGCGCCACGACGTTAACAGTTAGCGGCTCGTCCATCGTTGGTTCGAGCGCCTTAGCCGTGAAGGCAGCTACAGCTGTTGGTACTAACCTGGCTGGCTCGACGTTAACAATTGCCGGCGGGCAAGGCACCGGCACCGGTAATGGTGGGGATATTATCTTCCAGTACGCCAAAGCCGGTGCTAGTGGCGCAACGGCCAACGCGCTCCAAACAGCTTGTACTATTAGTGGCACCGACGGAGCGCTGAGCTGTCCGGGCGTTGGAGGTGGTAGTGAGCACTTCGGTGCCGGTAGCACCAGTGACGGCAGCGCCAGCACGACTGTCGGTAGCGCCGCGCACGCTAACGGCCTGAATGCCACAGCAATTGGTTTTAATGCCAGCGCTTCGGCTAATTATACTTCCGCTTTCGGGCAGGGAGCGTTTGCCAGTGCTCAAGCCGCTCTCGCGCTGGGCCGCCAGGCAACATCGTCTTTCACCAACTCAATAGCACTCGGCGTTGGCGCCACCACTACGGCCGCCAATCAGCTCGTGATCGGTGCTAATACGTTCGGCGTCCAAAATGCTTTCATTGGCAACGGCGTGACCAATACTGCTCCCACCAGCTATACACTCCAAGCCACGGGCGGTAGCGGTACCGACATCACTGGCGCTAGCGTGACACTGGCCGGCGGCATCGGCACCGGACTGGGCAACGGCGGCAGTATTAATTTCCAGATTGCCAAGGCTGCTGGCTCGACCGGCAGCAGCGCCAACACATTGGCTACAGTTGCCAGCTTGAGCGGCGTCAACGGTGCGGCGCTCTTCCAGAATAGCGCCAACTCAACTACTGGCTTCCAAATCCAGAATGCTGCCGGTACCAGCAACCTGTTTGTGGCTGACACCACCAACAGCAAGCTCGGTGTGGGCAAAACTCCTAGTGCCGGTGGTGCGACTCTGCAGGTCGCCGGCACGGTTGATGCCACCACCGGTTTCAGCGTCAATGGTACGGCTGGCGCCACCATCGCAGCCTGCTCAGCCGGGCTGGTACTGAACCCGACGGTCACCAGCGGCCTCATCACCGCTGGCTCCTGCGCTGCCAACTCCAACACCTTGCAGCAAGCCTACGACGCCTCCGGGGCCACACCTTCTATCGTGCTCGGCACCAACGGCACAAGCTCCGGGATAGTCATTAAGAACAGCGTGGGCGATACAGTTACAGGTAATCTTTTTGCCGTAACATCCAACGGCGGCAGCGCCTTCTTAGCGGTCACCAGTACCGGTATTAGTACCTCGGGCAATATTGCCGGCACTTCGGCCTCAGGACTTAACATCACCGCCGCAGCGGGCAGTACTTCGGTGGGTACAGACCTAACGCTGCAAGGTGGGGCAGGCAACGGCACGAATCAGAATGGTGGAAACGTCATCTTAACGGGCGGTATGCCGACTGGGACTGGCACAAGCGGAGTAATTGTTAAAAGTAACACCAATGACTCTGCAACAGCATTTCAGGTTCAAAATGCTGCTGGCGTTGCGCTCCTACAAGTCGATACTAAGAATTCAAGCCTCACGCTAGCAGGCAATAATAGTGGTGAACTTCAGACATGGGCCACGAATGCAAACTCGCTGCCGACAAACAGCGGAACCGGCCAAATTGCCGTAACTGCGAATGGCTATGTCTATATTGTAGGTGGCGCTACCTCAACAGTTTATTACGCCAAGGCAAATGCCGATGGATCAATGGGAACGTGGACGGCTAGCGCCAGCACTTTACCAACTTCATATAGCTTTGTGTCTGCTGTGGTGCTCAACGGCTATATCTATGTCATGGGCGGTTTTAGCGGTGCTACATCGCAAACCGCGGTTTATTACGCCAAACTGAATGCTGATGGGACCATTGGGAGCTGGATAACCAGCACAAATTCCTTGCCGGCTGCTCGATCCTGTGGTTCGGCAGTAGCAGCGAATGGATACATCTACATGGTTGGCGGTGGGACGAGTAATTGTGGAACTGCGACTAGCACCGTTTATTACGCTAAAGCAAATGCCGATGGATCAACTGGTGGCTGGGCAACAAATGCAAATGCCTTACCAGCTGCACGCATGAGCGCCGCCTCGGTAGTCGCAAATGGTTACCTGTATGTTATGGGTGGCAGCAATGGGTTAACTCAATCCACGGTGTACTATGCCAAACTTAACAACGATGGTTCGACAGCATTCTGGAGCACCAGCGCCAATGCCTTACCCGCAAACCGACAATCTCACGCTTCGGTAACTGCAGACGGCTATCTCTATGTCATTGGTGGCACTCCTGCTGGCTTGAGCCCAACATCGACTATTTACTACTCTAAATTAGCTGTCAATGGCGCGCCTGGTACATGGGTGACGAACACTTCTACACTACCAGCCATAGCTCAGTATGAAGGCGCTGTGATAGTTAATGGATACGTTTATGCAATCGGCGGCTATCCTACGAACACAGCAGTTTATTACGCTAGCACCTCACGCACTAGAATTGGCGGGTCACTTGATCTAGTTGGTCTCAGTGGGCAAGCACTTACAGATACAGGTGGGGCAGGCGGATCGATTACGGCCGGTGACGGAACCTTCGTTGGCAACCTCCAAGTCCAGGGTTCAACTACTCTGCGGCAAGGCTTGACAGTGGGTGATACCCTAAACGTCGGCGGTAATGCATTATTCCAAAATAGCACAAACTCCACCACTGCATTCCAGGTGCAGAATGCGGCCGGGGTAGCCTTAATAAATAGTGATACAGCCGCAATGACTCTCACGGTTGGCCCGACAGGCGGATATGCTGCCTTCGCTGCCAAAGCTGACTCTACGACTGGTACCGGTCCGTATGCCCTCGCCACCGGCGACTTCAACGGCGACGGCAAAACCGACGCCATTGTTACCAATAGTGGGACTACAACCGCCTTAGTCTTCATTAACACTGGCACGGGTTTGCCAACCACGGCTACCAGTACGCTGACAGGTCTTAGTGGGCCTTTTGGTGTCGCCACCGGCGACTTCAACGGCGACGGCAAAACCGACGCCATCATCACAAATACTGGTTTAGGGTCTGGCACTACCGCCTCTGTCTTCATTAACACTGGCACGGGTTTGCCAACCACGGCTACCAGCACCCTTACAGCTGGCAGCGGTGTTTTTGAAGTTGCCACCGGCGACTTCAATGGCGACGGCAAAACCGACGCTATTGTTACCAACCTCACCGGCAACACCGCCTCAGTCTTCATTAACACGGGCGCCGCCTTACCGACGACAGCTACCAGCACCCTAACAGGCCTCAATAGCCCGTATGCCCTCGCCACCGGCGACTTCAACGGCGACGGCAAAACCGACGCCATTGTTACCAATAGTGGGACTACAACCGCCTCCGTCTTCATTAACACGGGCGCCGCCCTACCGACGACAGCTACCAGCACGCTGACAGGACTTAATACGCCTGACGGTGTCGCCACCGGCGACTTCAACGGCGACGGCAAAACCGACGCCATAATTACTAATAACACGGGTGCCACCGCCTCCGTCTTCATCAACACGGGCGCCGCTCTACCGACCACTGCTACGACTACCCTTACTACCGGCACGAGCCCCCGGGTCGTCGCCACAGGCGATTTTAATGCTGACGGCAAAACCGACGCTGTCGTCGCTAATAGCGGCAGCACTACCTTATCTGAATTTCTTAATACGACTGCTAATGCGCTGGCGGTGAACGGAGGCTTGGCGGTGAACGGAGGTTCGGCCATTAGCGGAGCGCTGAGTCTCACTAATAACGGCAGTGGATCAGCTTTGTCTATACAGAGTGGTGGCACGGGCATTGATATACTGATCGGCAGTGCTACTACGGGACAAATTCAGACTGCGGGGGGTACGACAACCAAGGGGATTAATATTCAGAGTGGTATCGCTACTGCTGGCGCATCTGGTACGGTGTCGCTGCAGTCGGGGGCGGGGACGACGTCCACGGGAGCGATTAGTATCTTGTCGGGGAATGCTTCGGCGGGCGCTTCGGGGAATATTACGGTTGATACCGGCACAGCTACTTCCGGTACGCCTACGATCAATATAGGTACTGCTAATGCCGGGGCTATTTCGATCGGTCGTACTGGCAAGGCTACCACTATTAACGGCACCCTAACCGTTACGCAGGCGGTGACGTTTAGCAGTACGCTGAGCGTTAAGGATGTGACCATCAACGGGCATATTACGACGGGGAATAGTAGTGGCAGTACGACGGCGGCGGTGAATGCCAATGCCGGCACCAGCGGCAGCTGTACGATCAGCGGCAATGACAGCGGGGGTCAGATCACGTTGGTGACTGGTTCCGGATCGTGGGCCGCCGGCACACAGTGTACGGTGACCTTTGCTAACAGTTATGCCACCACCGCACCACACCCAGTGATTACACCGGCCAACGCGACCGATACGACGCTCGTGAAACCGTATGTCGATGTGCCGGGCAGCACGCCGTTCACTACCTGGACGCTGAATTTCATCGCACCAGATACCGGCGCCAACACCTATAAATTCAACTACTTCAATGCGCAGTAGCCGAACAACTGTAGCTGTCACTAAGCTCGCTTGTCTGAGATGGCTGCTGCTCGGGATAGCAATTAGTGTCTGCGTAGCTTTGAGCCTGACACCTGTCAGTGCTGCGTCGGCCAACATCTCTCACGCCTATCACAGCCATAGCGCTATACCGAACGGCAGTATTGTTAGCCTCGATCGTCAGGGCAGTGATTATGTTGAGCTGACCAATGTTACAAACGGTGGCCGTATACAAGGTGTCGCCACGGCCAGTCAGGACTCATTGCTGGCGGTCGATGCCAGTAGTACGACGGTGCAGGTGGCGACCAGCGGCACTGCGCTGGTGCTGGTCAGTACGGTTAACGGCGATATTCACGTCGGCGATCAAGTGGCGGCCTCGCCGTTTAACGGTGTGGGTATGAGATCTGAACCCGGCGCGCATGTGATTGGTCTGGCGCAGACGAATTTTAGTGCCTCGTCGGCCGAGGCAACGGTTCAAACGGTCACCGATAAAGCCGGTAACCGTCAGCAGATACATATTGGCTTCAGTCGCGTCAGTATTGTTATTGGCGTTGACGCTACTGCCGGCGGTAGCCAGCAGCTCAATGCCTTACAGCGGCTCGTTAAATCAGTAACCGGCCGCACGGTGTCGACTGCTCGCGTCGTCCTGAGCTTGCTGATTGCGGCCGTAACCATACTAACCCTGGCGGCACTAATCTATGGCGCCATTTACGGCAGCATTATATCGATTGGCCGCAACCCCTTAGCCAAGCATGCTACCTTAGGTGCTCTCCGTAACGTGCTGGCGATGGCACTTCTGACGGCGCTGATTGCCGGCGCGCTCATCGTTTTCCTGCTCGCCTAGCCAAGGCACCAACCCCTAGAACCTAACCCTATCTTTCCAAGGTTAAACCCTGGAATTCCACTTGGAACTCCTTGGTGGTCTCACTAGTGCAGGGGCTGACCTGGTGGCACTCGGGGCTGTGGAAAAATGGTGTAAAAATTTACTACTCGTTATATTTATCACAACATTAAGCGTAAGCATATTTGGAATACTAAGGCTAAAGTAGTCGGAGGGCACCGAGGGCGTTTAGGATACTGTAGATAAGCTTACAACGATACGTGGGAATTTTTGAGCAATAGTACGAGGTACAGCTGCATATATTTTGTGCTCAGATGCCTCTTGAACCTGTCCTGTCAGAGGGCCATAATAAGAGCTGTTCTTAATGGCTGTGAAGCAAACGCATTGCAGCTGCAAACCAAAACATCAAAATGAAAAAAGTATTGCTGTTAACTATAAGTCTGTTAAGATCCAGTCATCGGGCGACTGCCTGTTCGCCCGTACGCGCGCGCGCTGCTGCCCGTACGCGCGCACGTATAAGCCGTCGCGGCCTGGCCAGGACGGTGGTGGCGCTGGCCGTAGTCTGTAGTTTCGGTGCCAGCTTCGTGCGTCCGCTTCATACCACCGCTCTCACCACCAGCACCATTAACTTCCAGGCCCGCCTCGAAGGCACCGCCGGTGCTATTGTGCCGGACGGCACCTACAACGTTCAGTTCAAGCTTTACGATGCTAGTAGTGCCGGGACACTCCTTTGGACTGAAACCAGGCAGAACAGCGCCTCTCAAGGGGTGGCAGTCACCAATGGCTACTTGAGTGTCGCCCTGGGATCGGTCAATGCCTTCCCGACCACCATCAACTGGGACCAACAACTCTACCTGACTATGAACATTGGTGGTACCAGTGTCGGCGCTAGCCCCACGTACGACGGTGAGATGAGCCCCCGCCTGGCTCTCACGGCCGTGCCGTATGCTTTCCGGGCCGGCCAACTAGCCAAGCTAACCGGCGCCAACACCAGTACCCTAGACTTCGCAACCCAGACAGCTGCTAGAAGTATTCTTCTGCCCGATGCCAGCGGCACCCTATGTATCCAGTCCAGTACTAGCTGTGGGTTTGCTCTGAGCACCGGCGGAGCAGGCTATATCCAGAACACAACAGGTGTTCAGACGGGCGCCAACTTGGCCATCCAAAGCACAGGAACGAGCAACGTTACGGCGCTCATCCGTCAAAACGCCAGCCAGACGGCCGATCTGCTGCAATTCCAAAACTCCGGTGGTGTAGTGCTCGCCAAGTTTGATGCCAATGGTGTACTCGGTGGCGCTAACGGGTCGGGCAGCAACGTGCCTGGCTCGGCCATAACAATTGGCGGCGGCCAGGGCACTGGCACCGGAGTCGGCGGTGATACCGTATTTAAATACTCGCCAGCCGGTGTCGCCGGCAGCGCCCTCAACGCCCTACAAACAGCTTGTACAATTAGCGGCACGAACGGTAGCTTGAGCTGTCCGGGCAGCACGGCCGGTAGCGAACGCTTTGGCACCGGTTCGGCTGCCAGTGGCGGCGGCCTAGCCGTTGGCAATGGCGCCAGCGCTCTTTTTGGTGGTAATGGTTTCTCCACTGCCCTCGGCAATGGCGCCACAGCTAACAGTCAGGATAGTCTTGCTGTCGGCTATAACGCAGTCGCCTCAGCTCAAAACGCCATCGCAATTGGTTACAACTCGTCTACCGCCAGCAGCAGCCTGGTGGTAGGCACCAGTGCGAATACAGACGGGAATGCTAACGTGGTGGTCGGTAATGGTGCCAGTGCCACCGGTGGTTGGGGCAATCAGTGGGCCACCGTGTTGGGCGCCGGCGCGGGCTCAAACTCGCAGCAGGCAATTGCTATTGGTAGTGGTGCCTCGGCCAACAACCGCTTCGGTATTGCCATCGGTGTCGATGCTGCTACCACCGCCACTAATCAACTGGTCATCGGTAGTAATACGCAAGCCATTACCAACTTCTTTGTTGGCAACGGCGTGACGAATGCCGGGCCTTCGAGCTTCACGCTACAAGGCACCGGCGGCAGCGGCACCGACATTGCCGGTGCCTCAGTCACCCTGGCTGGCGGCAAGGGAACTGGCACCGGTAACGGCGGCAGTATTAACTTCCAGATCGCTAAACCAGGCACTACTGGTTCAAGTCTCAACAGCTTAGCCACCGTCGCCAGCTTAAGTGGCATAAACGGTGCCGCGCTGTTCCAGAATAGTGCTAACTCTACAACTGGCTTCCAGATTCAAAATGCTGCCGGTGCCGCGCAATTAACGGTGGATACAACGACCGGTAATGTAGCGCAAGTTAATGGCGCTAAATTTATTATTGGCACGGGATCGTATATACAAGGCACGGGTAATGACATTAACATTGGCGATGCGAACGGTAACTATAGCTTTAACGGTACCTCAGTCGCCCGGCTTATTAACGCCTCGGTCAGACTATGCACCGCAGGCTCTAACGGTGCATGTGGGCTAACCGTAGACAGCACGGGAGTTACCGTCGGCGGATCTGATAATAGTACTAATGGCAACTCCACTAAAGCCTTCCAAATCCAGAATTCTGCCGGCACAAGTAATCTGTTGGTGGCCGATACAACTAACAATCTGATTGGTATCGGGCAAATTCCAGTCAGTTCCGGTTCAACCCTGCAAGTAGCCGGTACAGAGACCATCGGCACGCATATCATCAGTACCTACTCACTCGAAATAAACAACGTGGGTAAGGGCGGTATATATGTAAACAATAACGGTACTGCCACTGATGCGCTACGTCTTGATAAGCAGGGCTTCGGAACCCTGTTTAATGTCAGCAACAACGGCGAGACGACCATTAACTCGGCCAATAGTTCAACTACACCACTCAAAGTTACGGGCGCAAGCGGTCAATCTGGAGTGCTAGCAGTTTTGGTGGGGGGGAATGGCGGCTCCGCCGATCTTTTACAGCTACAGGGTTCGACAGGCACGGTGCTCGCCAAGTTTGATGCCAATGGTGTACTCGGTGGCGCTAACGGGTCGGGCAGTAATGTGCCTGGCTCGGCCATAACACTTGGTGGTGGTCAGGGCACCGGCACTGGTAACGGCGGCAGTATTAACTTCCAGATCGCTAAACCAGGCACTACTGGTTCAAGTCTCAACAGCTTAGCCACCGTCGCCAGCTTAAGTGGCATCAACGGCTCGGCTGTCTTCAAGAATGCTACTAATTCGACCACTGGCTTCCAGGTTCAGAATGCAGCCGGCGCACCAATTTTGACTGTCGATACAGCCAATCAGAAGTTGGCGGTAGCCAATGTAACTTCGTGCAGCATCATTGCTGACGCCAGCAATAATCTGAGCTGTGGGGCCACCACGACGCCGTTGATTGAGCTGTCCGGCCACTCTTATGTCTATGGTGTGGGTGCCAGCTCATTCGACTATCGCTATAGCACCTTATTGGCGGGCATGTTGCGAGCCGGCGAGCTAAACCACGGTGTTGGTGGCGCAGCAGCAGCCTATGACAACAACGGCACGCGCAATGGCGGCTATGCGCAAGTGCTGCAAGATCTAGCACCGACGCGCAGCAGCGCACCGTATCTGCCGCAGGCCGGTATCGGTGTCGTGCAATATGGCGTGAACGATATTGCCTACTTGGGAGGAGCCGGTAATCTGGCGCCCTTCAAGGAAGCCTTGCGCACCATCCTGGCTCGCTACCGTGCCTCAGCTGTCTTCGAAGAAACCTCTTCGACCGTCAACTTCTCGGGCAGCGCTGGCCCGGGTAACTGTAGCGGTACAACCTGGGGGCAACTAGTAGTTAGTCTGTATAACTCCGGTAGCGGTTTGTGTGCCAGTGGCACCAACGGTTCGACCACAACTATTACGACGCCGAGTGACTTCCCCGGCGGTACGATCGACATCGGTTATACCGCCGCACCGGCTAGTGGCGCTGTCCACACCTATACCGTGGATGGCGGCAGTTTGCCGAGCGGTAATACCAACACGCTGGATACCCGCGGTAAGGCTGCCGGCGATGTAACGGCTACACCGCGGGCCTCTGACACTGGCATGGTGAAGCGTATTGTTAACCTGCCAGCCGGCGCCCACACCATTGTGGACGCGCTCAGCAGCGTATCGTCTGCCAGCTACTTCGATTACTGGTCGATTGAAGCACCCACCTCCCGCCTCGTCATGGTGCCACTGGCCAGCCGCATGCTGAGCTACAGCACGCTGTACTCGGGTGCACCATACATGCCGACCGATGCCGACATTACCACGCTCAACACTGCCATTCAAAGTGTTACTGGTGAGTTCGACTCCTCGGTCAAAACCGTTGACATCGACAGTGTGATTAATAAAAATGCTAATTACTTCTATAGTGATGGCGGCCACTTGAATGACCAGGGGCAAAGCCTGATTGCCAGCGCTATTTACAAAGCCATTCAAGGCGCGCCGCTGACGGCTGATCAGGCTGCCCAGCAGGCAGCACCGTCGCACTACACGGCCACTAATAACTACGTATTTAGAAATGGCCTTGATTCCACGACAGCCTTCCAAGTGCAAAACGCCGCCGGTGCGGCTATCTTCAGCGTCGATGCTACGAACCAGCGTATTGGCATTGGCACCACTGCGCCGGCGGCTGTGCTGGACATCCAAAAAGCTGGCGTCGGTACGGGCGGTGTACTGATTAATGTGCGTAACACTACCGCCGCCGGTTACACTGGTCTTAATTTGGGCAATGACGGCGGTTACTTCGCCGCTGGGCTCTATTTGAATGGCAGCAGCGGCACACCTTACGGCGGTAGCAACGCACTCAATCTTATAAACTTCCAGGCGGCACCATTGACGCTGGGTACCAATAATGCCGTTCAGGCCACGATTGCCAGCAACGGTGCCACGACCTTTAAAAACTCCGCCAACTCCACCACGGCCTTCCAGATACAAAGCACCGCTGGCGTAAGCCTCTTTACGGTTGATACTGCAGCTCTCAGGGTAACAATCGGTGGTGCCCCCTCTGCCACGCCAACGCTGCTTATATTGAGCACAAAGAACACCTCAGGTGACCCCACCTGTACCAACGGTGCCATTTACTACAATTCAGCTACTTCTCAATCCAAAATTTGTATTAATGGCGGCTGGACCGCCGTAGGTGTGCCGAAGGTCTCATCCTTGCCAGGTACACCATCGGACGGCGACGAGGTGTACTACGACACTGGTACAGCTGGGGTCGTCTGGCACCTGCGCTATAACTCTGCTACCACATACTGGGACTACTTGGGCGGCGCGCCACTGCTGAGTGAAGTGGCGGCTGATGAGACCCTGAGTAACTGTGGCTGTAACACCTACCGGGCACTGACCACGGCCGGTCCTTCGATAACGACGCCACTCTTCGGCGATTATGATGTAAAAATCGGTGCGGAAGGCTATGACGCCGGCTTTACCTGGACCAATTTTACGGTCATGTCCTACGATATCGGTGCAACTGGTGCAGTTGACGCCGATGGCATGAATATGGCTTTCCCAAATAATAGTACTTACAGTGCCAACTCACGCGTCGAGCGTAAGACCGGAATTGCCGCCAATACGGCGTTCGTCTCGAAATACAAGCAGAACAATGATAACGCTCACTGGCGCAGCCGGTGGATGCAAATAACACCGGTGCGCGTTAAGTAGCTTTTAGGTTCCTGCAGAGAGTATTGAGTTGGCTGGGGTGGGCTCCGCTAAGATCGTTTACAATAATCCACGTTCGAGGTGTTACCAGCATGCAGACTTGCAGCCCGTTAAACGTACCAAATGTTACTTCTCCCTCGTTGGTTGGCAGTTGCTGCGACACCCGGACGTTATCTTTGTAGAATTTTGTGAAGTCAAACTTTTCTGGTGTCGCCTGTTCGCTGATGGCTAAGGACTGGCCCTGACCATCTGATAGGCTAAACGTCACTACCGCGTCACTATACGAGATTGAATTCTTTTGGATGTGTAGTCCATGGGGCACTTTGTGCACATAATATAGAGGGAAGGGGGCTTGTTTCTGCAGATTTCCTGAAAAGATATTAGCGCCGGTTGTGGCAGTATGCGCACGCACCACCAGCAAGAGGATGGCAGCCGTAACGATCGTGGCTAAGGTTAGTAGCCCCCAGAGCGGGGGTCGCTTTAGCCTTAGTGTAATGTAAGAATCGCGGGCTTTATCTTCAATAGGCATAGCGTAATTATACAGACGCGATGATAAGTCGCATAGCATGTTGACCTCTGGCAAGCAGAATAGAGAGTTTTGAGGAGCCAAATTTCTCCTAGGAGCGCAAGCGGCGCGCAGGTAGCTGTGGATAAGTTGAAGGATATTTTTTACTCGTCATAATTATAACAACGATAATTGGAGTGCTTAAGCGGCAACTTTGGTAGGGGACAGGGCTATAACCGCAAGCATTTACGGAAATGTAAGTTAATTTACAACACTTAATTGGTCCGGTACTGCAAATTTAGCTACAAAAAAGCGGATATATTTTGTGCTCAGGTACCTCTTGAGCTTCCTCTGTTGCCGGCGCATACTGTGGCCAGTGTTCGTGATCTGGAGTCACAACGGCGCCGATCTTCAAACCAAAATTTAAACACACATGAAAAAAACTCTCGCTACCCTCGCTGGTTTCTGTTGGTACAAGCTTAGCCTCTATGCTGAGCAATTCTCTGGTATATGCGCGAGTATACGCGCGCGCCTCCACGCGCGTGAGGCGCGAAGGGGCTGGCTGGCTTTGGTGCTGAGTCTGACCAGCTTGGCGCTGCTGATCAACATCGGCTTGAGCGTGAGCCGGCCCGCTCATACCACCGCTCTCACCACCAGCACCATTAACTTCCAGGCCCGCCTCGAAGGCACCGCCGGTGCGATTGTGCCAGATGGTAACTACAACATTGAGTTTAAACTCTACACTGCTTCAAGTGGGGGCACTGCTGCCTGGACCGAAGACTACCTCAACAGTGCCACCCAAGGTGTCAAAGTCGTCAACGGCTACCTGAGTGTTCCGCTCGGCTCTCTCGCCAGCTTCCCCGGCACCATCAATTGGGACCAACAGCTCTACCTGACTATGAACATTGGCGGTACTACCACCGGTGCTCCCGGCTACGACGGCGAAATGAGCCCTCGCCTGGCCCTGACGGCCGTACCCTATGCCTTCCGGGCTGGCCAACTGGCCAAGCTAACCGGTAGTAATACTTCCACCTTAGACTTCGCAACCCAGACAGCTGCTAACAGTATCCTGTTACCCGACGCCAGCGGTACGATCTGCCTGCAAGCCGCCACTAGCTGTGGGTTTGCTCTGAGCAGTGGGGGCACCGGCTACATCAACAATAGTACCGGCCTACAAACCACCGCCAACTTCAATATCCAGGCTGCCAACAGCGGCGGCAACGGCACGATTGGCGGTATTATCCGCGGTGCGGCCGGCGGCCAGACGGTAGATCTGTTCCAGTTACAGAACACCAGCGGCAACGTCCTGAGTAAATTTAATAGTAACGGTGATCTACAAATTGGGGGCGTCAACAGCAGCAATTCAACAACGGCCTTCCAAATCCAGAATGCCAGCGCCGCCGCACTCCTAACCGCCGACACCACCAACATGCGCCTCGGTGTAAATGTAACCTACGCAGCCATGACCACCCCAACCGGCGTAGCAGTCGGTGCCCCCACTGCCGGCGGTTCACTGACCGCCTCTTCGGCCTACAAATACAAAGTTACTGCCATAGATTCTGCCGGTGGTGAAACTGCCGCTAGTACTGAAGTCACTGGTACCACTACCACCAACCTGACCCTACCAGTTACCTGGACAGCCGTAACCGGAGCTAGTGGCTACCGTGTTTACCGCACGGCTGCCGGTGGCGCCACTAACAGCGAAGTCTACCTGACAACTGTTACTACCAATAGTTTCACTGATAGCGGAAGCATAACCGCCGGTACGGCTACACCACCGGCTGCCACAACAGCTTACACCTCTACAAATGTATCAAATAGCAGTCTGCAGCTGAGCGTTGGCGGCAATGGCCGGCCAACCGGGCAGCTTTATGTCAGCGGCACCGCATCGGCGTCGCCTATAAGTATGCTAGCTCTACCAGGCGGCACTAATATGTATACCCAAGGTCGATATGTATATATCGTAGATAGCGGCAATAATAAAATGTACATTTATGATGTGTCGAGTCCGGCCGCACCGAAGTTGATTAGTGCAACTACAACGCTCTCAAGTAATCCAAATGACATCTATGTCCAAGGTAGGTATGCTTATGTAACTATATTCGGTGCCTTTGCGGGATTACAGATCTTTGACATCTCCAATCCGTCCAGCCCTATCAGCATGGGCTCCATTTCCATGGCTGGCAATCCAACCAGACTTTATGTCCAAGGTAGGTATGCTTATGTGACCAGTACCTCCAAGAGAATGTACATTATTGATGTTTCCAATCCAGCTGGTCCAGTCATATTGGGCAGCGTGGCTACCGGTGCAACGAACCCGACGAAAGTCGTCGCCCAGGGTCATTATGCCTACGTTGATGCGGGCGCCGCACTTATATTTGACGTGAGCAACCCGGCCGCACCAGTGCAAGTTGGTACAACAGGCTCGTCAGGGGTTCTTTATCTGGCTGTTAATGGACGCTACCTATATACGGCAAATGATGGTGGTGGCAGCAAACTGAACATCTATGATATATCCGATAACACTAGCCCAACTTTGGCGGGGACCTATTCGGCGCAAAATAATGTCAGAACAGTAAGCATTCAGGACCGCTACGCCTACATTGGCGACGATAACGCAATGGAAGTAGTTGATGTCAGTGATCCATCCGCGCCAATTAATGCGGGTACGATAACTGGAAATTATGGAAACTTTAACGTCCAGGGCCGTTACATGTATGGCATAGGCTCGGGCGGCATCTTTAAAATCTTTGATCTTGGCGGTGCATACGTTCAGCAGCTGGAAGCCGGTGGCGCAGAGTTCGGTACCTTAGCTGTTAGTGGCAGTACGAGCCTTAGCGGTGACGCCAGTATCCAGGGCGGCTTAAATGTAGGCGCTGGACTCCAAGTAGCTGGCCAGGTAGGTGTCAACGGTTCACTGAACCTGACAGCTAACAGCTTGTCATCGCCAGCTGCGCCAACTCTGGCCTCGATTGGTACGACCGGTACGCTGACTGCCCAGACGTATTACTACAAGCTGGCAGCTGTCAGCGGCAATGCCATCACGCAAGCGGTCACGTCCAGTCCGGCATCTGTTACTACAACCGGCACGACCAGCAAGAACACCCTTAGCTGGACCGCCGTAACCGGTGCCACCGGCTACATCGTCTACCGATCAACTGATAACGCCACCTGGTTCTCTAACAACGTCGCTAGCACTGCTACCTCGTTGGTTGACGACGGAGGTGCCTTTACCTGGACTACCTCAGCTTCGCCGCTCAGTAATACAAACACTGGCGGGAACCTGGTAGTAGGTGGTTCGGTGCAGGGAATAAGCGGCCTCGGTACTAACATAGCCGGCAGCAATCTGACCATAGCTGGTGGTCTGGGTACAGGCACCGGCAATGGCGGCAACATAGTCTTCCAATACGCGCCGGCTGGCGCCAGCGGCAGCTCGCTGAACGCGCTACAAACTGCCTGTCTAATTAGCGGCACCGATGGCAGCTTGAGCTGCCCGGGTACCGGCGTAAGTAGCGAACGTTTTGGCGCCGGAGCTTCAGCTACGGGCAACCAAAGCCTGGCCATCGGTAATGGGGCGACTGCTAACTTCGGCGGCAATGGCTATGCGGTAGCTATTGGCTATGGCGCTAATTCCGGCCAAACCGGTGTCGTAATCGGCCATAGCGCTTCTACCTCTAGTGGTAATTCTGTGGCAATTGGTGAAAGCGCTTCGGCTACCTCTAACAGCGTCGCACTTGGAGCGGCGGCTGTTAGCAGTGGCACAGGTGACGTAGTGGTTGGACATGCGGCCACAGCAAGTTTCAACGGCGGAAACGGTTATACCACCGTCATCGGTGAAGGGGCAGGCTCTAATGGTCAGCAGTCGATTGCCATTGGCCAAGGAACCATTGTTAACAACACGAACGCTATTGCCATCGGTCAGGGTGCCCTGACTGCCGGGACCGCCTCAATTGCTCTCGGCCAAGCAGCAGCTACAACTGCCGCCAACCAGCTAGTAATCGGATCGGGTGGTGCTGCCATCCAAAACGCCTACATCGGCAATGGCGTCACCAACGCTGCACCATCTGGCTTCATCCTTCAAGGTACCGGCGGCAGCGGCACTGACATTGCCGGTGCCTCAGTCACCCTTGCCGGCGGCAAGGGAACTGGTGCTGGTAATGGCGGCAGTATTAACTTCCAGATTGCTAAGCCTGGTACTACCGGTTCAAGTCTCAACAGCTTAGCTACTGTCGCCAGTTTCAGCGGCGTCAATGGCGCTGCCCTCTTCCAGAACAGTGCCAACTCTACTACGGCCTTCCAGATCCAGCGTTCCAACGCGGATCCTTTATTCGCCGCCGACACCACCAACAACCGTCTGATTGTTGGCAATGCCGACAATACTTCCAGTGCCAACACCACACTGTTGGTTGTCGATAGCTCCAACACTGCCAATCTGCCAACTGGCGTCAACGGTGGTATTATTTACGACAGTCAACTCGGTAAGTTCAGGATTTACGAGAATGGTGCCTATAAGATTCTGTGTAATATGACCGATGCGGCCTGTGGCTCGGCAGCCAGCTTAACGCTGCAAAACGTCTACGATAATTCAACTTCACCGGCTACTATCACTACCACCTCAGCAACCAAAGGCATTATCTTGCAGGCCGGTGCGACCTTTGATCAAACCAGCCTCTTCAGCATTAAAAATGCCGCATCGGTTGCCCTGTTTAACGCCGATACCACTAACATGAAGATTGGCGTTAACGGTTCGGTCGGCATCCAGGCTAACAGCGGCCAGGCTACCGATTTGCAGCAGTTTAAGTCGTCAGCCGGCTCGGTTATCCAGCGCACCGATACCAGCGGACGGCTGGCCATAAACTCCACGATTAATGATGCTGCTTTGACGGTAGTTGCTCAGCCGTCGGCTGACGCTACCTTCTTCTTGACCGGTTCTGACAGCGCGGTGACCAACTTTGTACCCAACCCAAGCTTCGAAGAGGACACGGTAGGTGGCGCTCCTTCTGTCTGGTCTAAGGAGAATGTTGGCGGGCAAGCAAGTACCACTACCGCCACTGTTATCAGCACCGATAGCGCGGTTGGGTCTAAGTCGACTGAAATTGGTTATTCCGGTTCGGGTGTATACGTTGGTCTGACCCAGCTAGTGACACCCACGACCACATTCAAAGCGGGTGTCCCCTATACGTTCAGCGTCTATCTTAAAAGCGTTTCAGGGTGCTCGAGCTTTATGAATATGCGCCTTACTGGTTCTGATGGGAGCCAAGCGGTAGGAAACCCTAACTTTAGCATGACGACGAGCTGGGCACGGTATTCGTTGGTGTGGACACCAAACCACGATGCGACAAATACTCTGATTGAAGTCTATTCGCTCTGTGGCGGGGCCGCCACCTACCGCTTTGACGGTGCTGCTCTGACCGCCGGTTCGTCGCTGTCCTCGTATTATGATGGCGACACCCCGGGCTATAGTTGGACCGGCGCTGCCGGCACTAGCACGTCAACTAGCACCGCCGTCGTAACTAACTTGGTCTCCAACCCCGGTGCCGAACTGAATGTTTCTAACTGGGTAACCACGGGCCTGTTTGGTCATAGCTCGGGCGGTACGGTGACGCGGGATACCGCCCAAGCTCTACGCGGCGCAGCTTCAGTCAAGGTGGTCAATACCGGCGCCAGCCAAGCGCCTGGCTTCCCGGTAGGCGGCACCTTCAAGGCAGGAACTACCTATACGGCGCGCGGCTATGTATTGTCGGGAACCAATGGCGATACGGGTATTATTTCGTTCGGCGATAGCGCAGCCAGCGATAAGGCCACCGCCAGCATTACTATGTCTTCCAGTGCTTGGAAAGAAGTTTCCGTTAGTTGGACGCCGTCGGCTGATAGGAGCAATGTCTACATGGCCTTCGAGGATACTACTAGCTCTAGTGCTTCGTTTTACATTGACTCGATGGGGGCCTTCAGTGGTACCACGAACACGGGCTATTTTGATGGCAGCTTCCCGGGGGCCAGCTGGACGGGCACACCATATAATTCAACGAGTACGCGCAGCGTCTCCGGCCTCGTGAACCTGGCCCCCAATGGCGGCTTTGAATACGGTACTACCGGCTGGTCGGCTGGCACCCAAAGCGCCACGTGGGCCGACAAGGGCACCAAGAGTTTAAGCCTGCCTGCCGGCTTTACCCAGACACCATCAACCATTGCCACGAGCGGCATCCCGGTAACGGCCGGCAAAACCTATACGGCTACGGTCCGCCTCAATGTGGCGAGCTATACCAGCGGCGCTATCCAGTTCGGCTTCGCATCTTACACCGCTACCGGTACGAGTCAGACCTACGCCACTGGTGCTGGCGTGGCCTCTACTAGCGCTGCTGGAATCACCACTCAGACGATCAGCTTTACTGTCCCCGCGGGCCAGCAGGTGGGCCAGATTTACTTCAACGTTACGGGCACGGCCACGGTTTACGCCGACTCGATCGTCATGGTCGAAGGTGCTACGGCGCCTGCTTACTTCGATGGTGATACCTCCGGTGCTTTCTGGCTCGGCTCGGCTGGGAGCAGCTTTAGCTCGTTAGTTCAGCGTTCACTGCAAGTCAACGACGCGAATGGTAATGTCAGCCTGGCCGTTACCAACAACGGCAACGTTGGTATCGGCAAAGCGCCTACCCAATATAGCTTGGACGTCGCTGGCAGTGCGTCGCTCGACGGTAACCTAATTGTGGGTGGCTCCGAACTGTTCCGAAGCCTGACCAACTCGACCACCGCCTTCCAGGTTCAGAACTCCAGCGGTGTCACGCTGCTCGGTGTTGATACCGCCAATTCTCGTATCTTTTCGAGCACTGTCGACGGTGCGTCGGCAGTTGGCTTTACGCTGAATACCAGTGCTTTCACCACCACCGGCGCCAAGCTGCTGAGTCTGCAAAATAATGCCGTTGAAAAACTGGCCGTCAGCAAAGACGGCGATATTACCTCTGGCTTTACGCAGCTGGATGGTTCAACGACGGCCAATGGCGCCGGCACGGCCTCTAGCACGCTGATCCTGACGAGCGCTGCCAACTTTGATGTTGGCAACTACGTTCAGGTCAGCTCGACGAACTGCGTTACTGGTGTCAATGTCTGCTACGCCAAGATCACAGCCAAGGCCAGCAATACGCTTACCATCAGCCCGGCGCTGACGTGGGCCAACGCCTCGGCTGTCGTTGAGTACCACGTGCCGGAAATCGGTGGCACCGACCTGTCGCAGACGCTGAATAACCGCTTTGGCCGCGGCTACTTCCTGGACTGCATCGTCACCGGCAACGGCTCGACGTACTACAGTGACGGCGGTATCCAAACTGTCGGCAGCACGTTCAATATCCAAACCACCGCTGGGGCTAATCTACTATCACTGAATAGCTCTAGTAGCGCCTTGACCGTCGGAAATAGCTCGACGGCCGGGTCGCTGGTTTTGAGCGATGGTACGGTCAATAACCGCTCGGTCACCCTGGTTGCACCGGCTTTGACCGCCAGTTATTCATTAACACTGCCGGCCAGCGGGCCAGGCACTAGCCAGTGCCTGCAGACCGATTCGGTTACCGCTACCCAATTGGTCTTCGGCGCCTGCGCGACCGGAGGCGGTGGGGTTTCCGACCTGCAGGGTGCTTACAATGGTGGCAACACTATTGCTTTGACAACCGGCGGCACCGCCCGTGACCTAACCGTCAGCGTAGCCCACAACGCCACCGGCACCGACTCTAGCTTCTTAGTAAACCTAGCAACCGGCACCACCGGCAAGTTCGCGGTTCAGAACAATGGCGTTGATGCCTTTAGTGTCCTTGGTGCTGGCAACATTAACCTCGGCACGGCTGGTCTGGCTAACACCATCCAAATCGGCAATACCACTGGTGCTGTCGCTCAGACTATTAAGATCGGGAATAATGCGACGGCTAGCAGCAGCACAGCACTTACCTTAGGCTCGACAATCGGCAGCAGCGCCACGACTCTTCAAGGCGGCAGCGGCGGCATAGCCCTCACCACGGCCACCACTATTAGTAATACAACTGTAGGTTTTGCGGCGAAGGTTGATTCTACTGCAGGTGGTAGCGTGTCAGGCGTCGCCACCGGCGACTTCAACGGCGACGGCAAGCTGGACGCCATTGTGACCAATAATATTTTTGCCACCGCCTCCGTCTACATAAACACCGGCACCGGCTTACCCACCACCGCCACCTCAACCCTGAATACCGGTGGTGGCCCGCAAGGCGTCGCCACCGGCGACTTCAACGGCGACGGCAAAACCGACGCCATCGTGATTAATGGTGGCGCTAATACCGCCTCCGTCTATATAAACAGTGGCTCAGGCTTACCAACTACCGCCACCTCCACTCTAACTACCGGTAGCAGTCCATTTGGTGTCGCCACCGGCGACTTCAACGGCGACGGCAAAACCGACACCATCGTGATTAATGGTGGCGGTACCGCCTCCGTCTTCATAAACACCGGCTCGGCTCTGCCCACCACCGCCACCTCCACTTTGACTACCGGCAGCGGCCCGCGGAATGTCGCCACCGGCGACTTCAACGGCGACGGCAAAACCGACGCCATCGTGACGAATCAGACAGCTACTACCGCCTCTGTTTATATAAACACCGGCTCGGCTCTGCCCACCACCGCCAGCTCCACTTTGACTACCGGTAGTAGTCCTTGGGCTGTCGCCACCGGCGACTTCAACGGCGACGGCAAAACCGACGTCATTGTAACCAATGTTGGTAGTAACACAGCCTCCGTCTACATAAACACCGGCTCGGCTCTGCCGACCACCGCCAGCTCCACTTTGACTACCGGTAGCACCTCGCAGGGGGTAGCCACCGGCGACTTCAATGGTGACGGCAAAACCGACGCCATTGCGACAAACGCTGGCACAACTACAGCCTCCGTCTACATCAACACCGGCTCAGCCCTACCGACCACCGCCAGCTCCACTTTGACTACCGGCATCGGCCCATATGGTATCGCCGCCGGCGACTTCAGCGGCGATGGCAAGCTGGACGCCATAGTCATTAATAACGGCGCTAATACCGCCTCAGTATTCATTAATACTACTGCTAACGCCCTTGTGGTTACCGGTGCATCGAGCGTTAGCGGCGCCTCGATATTTTCCGGCTCCACCATGTTTAATGGAGTAGCCTTGATCCAGGGCAGCGTGAATTCCACGACCGCTTTCCAAATCCAAAACGCTACCGCCGACACCTTGTTCACGGCCGACACCACTAATAATCGCCTGATAGTCGGCAACGCTACCGCCAGCACGGGTACAGATACCACACTCTTAGTTGTTGACGCGGCTGCCTTAACTGCTAATCTGCCGGTCGGTGTGAACGGCGGCTTGGTCTACGACGGTCAGCTTAACAGATTAAAAACTTATGAAAACGGCGCCTACACAATTGTTTGTACGGTGGCCAACCTGGCCTGTGGTTCCGGCGGTGTATCTGACCTGCAGGGTGCCTACAATGGCGGTAACATCTTAACCACCACCACCGGAGGTACCGCCCGTGACCTGACTGTTAGCGTAGCCCATAGCGCCACCGGTACTGACTCCAGCTTCTTAGTTAACCTAGCCACTTCCACTACCGGCAAGTTCGCGGTTCAGAACAATGGGGTTGATGCCTTTAGTGTCCTTGGTGCCGGCAACATTAACCTGGGTACCGCCGGGCTGGCCAGCACCCTGCAAATCGGTAACACTACTGGTGCCGTGGCCCAGACGATTAACATCGGGAATAACGCTACGGCTAGCTCCAGCACGGCCCTAACCTTGGGTTCCACAATTGGTGCCAGTGCAACTACTATCCAAGGCGGTACGGGCGGTATAGCTCTAACCAGTACTACCACTATTCGTAATACCATCGTCAGTTTTGCGGCAAAGGTTGATTCGTCCAGTCTTCTCGACCCAACGGGTGTCGCCACCGGCGACTTCAACGGCGACGGCAGACTGGACGCCATCGTAGCTAGTACTGGTAATAATACTGTTGCAGTCTACATAAACACCGGTTCAGCTTTGCCCCCCACCGCCACCTCCACTTTGACTACCGGCAGCCACCCAGAGAGTGTCGCCACCGGCGACTTCAACGGCGACGGTAAAACCGATGCCATAGTGACTAACAAGAGTGCTGGTACAGCCTCCGTCTACATCAACACCGGTTCAGCCCTCCCGACCACCGCCACCTCCACTTTGACGACTGGCAGCTCTCCCGAGGGTGTCGCCACCGGCGACTTCAACGGCGACGGTAAAACCGACGCCATTGTAACCAATGTTGGTAGTAACACAGCCTCCGTCTACATCAACACCGGCTCAGCCCTACCGACCACCGCCAGCTCGACTCTGCCTACCGGTATTCAGCCGTATGGTGTCGCCACCGGCGACTTCAACGGCGACGGTAAAACCGACGCCATTGTAACCAATGTTGGTAGTAACACAGCCTCCGTCTACATCAACACCGGCTCAGCCCTACCGACCACCGCCA
>Ga0070660_100000356_pt1 | contig 30507 bp, 26 predicted proteins | sample KBSC33metaG_FD_64670 | JGI IMG/M metagenome (GOLD analysis project Ga0070660, IMG submission 64670) | Corn rhizosphere microbial communities from Kellogg Biological Station, Michigan, USA - KBS C3-3 metaG | ecosystem: Host-associated > Plants > Roots > Rhizosphere > Soil ... | reverse complement strand
CGGCAGTTCGGCGAGGATGGCGTCATGTCCGCCGACGACCGGTCCGCCGACCGGCGATGCGGGCCGACCTTCGATCCAGGCTTCCTCGGCAAGGCTCGCGGCTTCGGCTTCGGTGAGGCTCACTTGCTCGAACCGGATGCGGTCGCCCGGTGCAAGCTGACCGACCTTCCACAGATCGGCCGCGATCACCACGAACGGGCAGACGAACCCACCGAGCGAAGGGCCATCGGGGCCCAGGATGATCGGCATGTCGCCGGTGAAATCGAGCGCGCCGATCGCATAGGGATTGTCGTGGATATTGGACGGGTGAAGCCCGGCCTCGCCGCCATCCTTGCGCGCCCAATGCGGCTTGGGGCCGATCAGCCGCACGCCGGTCCGGTTGCTGTTATAGTGGACGCGCCAATCGGCCGAGAGGATCCCGTCGATATCCTCCAGCGCGAAAAAGTCGGGTGCGCCGTGCGGGCCGTAGAGGACGCGGATGGTCCAGTCGGGGCCGAGTTGCGGTTGCTCGACCGCACGGGGTCCAGGGATCACGGCGGGCGGGTGCGGCGCCAGATGCAGCGTGTCGCCCACCCGAAGCCGTCGGCCGCCATGACCGCCGAATTCACCGAGATCGAAGGTACTGCGGCTGCCAAGATAAGCGGGAATGTCCAATCCGCCGGCGAACAGGATATAGCCGCGCATGCCGCCGCCACTGACGCGGCCGAGCGCAAGCACCTGGCCTTCGCCAACCGCGACCGGCCGGTTGCGAGGCACCGGCTTGCCGTCGAGCGTCGCCTCGAACTCGCCACCGGTCAGGCAGATGCGCGTCGCGACGTTGAACTGGAGCGTCGGGCCGGTGGCGGTGGCTTCGAGGCCGGGGGCATCGGCATCGTTGCCGAGCAGCATATTGCCCAGGCGAAAGGCGCGCGCGTCCATCGGCCCCGACGGCGGCACACCGATATCCCACAGCCCGATCCGGCCCGGATAATCCTGCACGGTCGTTGCCGTCCCAGCCGATCGTACCGCGATGCTGTGCGGGCGATGCTCGATGCGTTCAAGCGAGCGGGTCGAAACGTCGCCCGAGACGAAATCGCCGCTGCGCGCGACATCGCGTAGCCAGCGCACGTTGGTTTCGATCCCGGCCAGCTGCGTCCGGTCCAGCGCCGTCTGCATCGCCGCCACCGCCGCATCGCGATCCTCGCCGCGCACAATCAGCTTGGCGAGCATCGGATCGTAGAAAGACGAGACGATCGTGCCGCGCTCGACCCAGGTCTCGATCCGCGCGTCGTCGGGGAAGATGGCTTCGGTCAGCGTCCCCACCGCGGGGCGGAAGTCCACCGCCGGATCCTCGGCATAAAGCCGCGCCTGGATCGACCAGCCCTGCGGAGCCGGGATGGGCGCGTCGAGGAAAGCAAAGTCGCCGGCCGCGCCACGCACCATCCATTCGACCAGGTCGACGCCGGTCACCTCCTCGGTGACGCCATGCTCGACCTGGAGACGTGTATTGACCTCCAGGAAGAACCAGTCCTGCCGCGCGGGATCGTACAGGAATTCGACCGTGCCGGCGGAGCGGTAATTGGCGGCCGCGCCCAGCCGCACCGCCGCCTGGATCAAGGCGGCGCGGACGTGCTCGGGGAGGTGCGGCGCGGGGGCCTCTTCGATCACCTTCTGGTTGCGGCGCTGGAGCGAGCAATCGCGTTCGCCGAGCGCGACGACGCGGCCGGCGCCGTTGCCGAAAATCTGGACCTCGACGTGGCGCGCGCGCGGTACGAAACGCTCGAGGAAGACGCCGGCGTCGCCGAAATTGCCCGCCCCGAGCCGCGCGACCGCGGCATAGCCATCGCGCACCGCCTGCGCGTCGGCGCAGACGCGCATGCCGATGCCGCCGCCGCCGGCGGTCGCCTTGAGCATGACCGGATAGCCGATCCGCCCCGCCGCCTCGACCGCGGCATCGACGTCCGCCAGCAGTCCGGTGCCCGGCGCCAGCGGCACCTGCTCCGCCTCGGCCAGTGCGCGCGCGCTATGCTTGAGACCGAAGGCGCGAATGCTGTCGGAGGTCGGGCCGATGAAGGCGATGCCGGCGGCTTCGCACGCCTCGGCGAAGGCGGCATTCTCAGACAGGAAGCCGTAGCCTGGATGGATCGCCTCCGCGCCTGTCTCGCGCGCGACGGCCAGGATGCGCGCGACATCGAGATAGGATTCCGCGGCCGGGCCCGGTCCGATCCGTACCGCGATATCCGCTTCGGCGACATGGCGCGATGCCTCGTCGGCATCGGAGAAGATCGCGATCGACCGGATACCCATCCGCCGCAGCGTACGAATGATCCGGCAGGCGATCGCCCCCCGATTGGCGATCAGAACCGTGCCGAAGCTCATGCGGTCACGATCATGCGGACGGGTGTGGGATTGAAGCCGTTGCAGGGGTTGTTGATCTGGGGGCAGTTCGAAACGACGACAGTCACATCCATCTCCGCGCGAAGGTCTACGGTAAGGCCCGGCGCCGAGATGCCGTCGACGATGCCGAGCGCGCCGTTCGCCTCGACCGGCACGTTCATGAAAAAATTGACGTTGGAGACCATGTCGCGCTTGCCGCGGCCCTCGCGCACATTCGCATCGAGGAAATTGTCGACGCACGAATGCTGCGCCTTGGTGTGATGCCCGTAGCGCAGGCTGTTGGACTCGCACGAGCAGGCGCCGCCGATCGTGTCATGATAGTCGACCGAGGTGGCGATGATCGTCATCATCGGCCGGCCCTCGTTCGAGCGCAGCACGCTGCCGGTGCGCAGAAAGATATTCGCCTGCGCCGCGATCGTGTCCTGCGCGCTGTAGCGTTCGGCATCGTCGGCGGTGCTGTAGACGAGGAAGTCCACCGCCTGATTGCCTTCGAGATCGACGATCCGGAGCGTTTCACCGGCCTTCACCGGATATATCCAGGGTGCGCGGGCCGGCACGATTTCGTCGTGAATGATCTGGCCGGTCAGGCCTTCGAAGTGATTGTTTTCCATCAGCGGCGATACAGATCTTCGGTGTTGAGGAAGGCGCGAAGCCGCTCGGGCGTCGCGGTGCGGATCGGATCGTCGGTGGCGGTGACCGGCCCGCGCCAGGCGGTGGCGCGCAACGGGGTAACGCTCCAGGGGCGCGCGTCGAGCACGTGCGGGCAATTTGCGATCGCGAGGATCAGGTCCATCTCGGCGCGCAGGACGAGCGAGCGGCCGGGCGCGAACGGACCGAGCTGGGCGGTAACGCTGCCGTCCGCGCCGATCCGCACGCCCTTGAACAGGTTGATACAGGGATGGACGTCGCGGCGACCCAGCCCATGCTTGGCCGCGCCCAGCAACAACCGGTCGCGCGCGTTGGGATAAGCGCCCGAGTTGCGGCCGTCACCATAATGGCGGCGGTTGGAGGCTTCGTTGGATGCGCCGCAAAAGGCATCGTGGGTCGCGGCGTCGTCCAGTTCGATGCTCGCGAGCACACGGCCCATGTCGGACAGCAGCAGGCTGCCCGCCGACGGATAGGCGTCCCACTGCACCTTGACCGTATCGGCAATATTGAGCCGTTCGGTCGGCATCGCGGCGTTGAACAGCAGCAGCGACGCGCAGGCATCGCCCTTGAGATCGATCAGCCTTAGCCGCGTGCCGCGCGCCAAGGTCCGCGAGGCATAACCACCCGCGGCGATCGTCTCCTCCCAGAGCAGGTCGTCCGGATCTATGCCGGCGGGCAGGTCGTCCGCGCGTGGCGGCAGGGTCGGCATCGCCTCGACGATCGTTCCGCCCATCGCACGGGCATGCGCGCGCGCCGCGTTGGGATCGGCAAGCGCGCTCATGCGGACCTGCCGGCGGCACGCGGCCAGTTCTGATCCTGCTCGTGGAGCGGAGGCAGGAGGGCGGTGGTGGTGAAGAGCCTGAGCTGCTGCACGCCGCGCACCTTGCGCAACGCATCGCACAGATCGCGCAGCCGTCGCGCCGGGCCCTGGACGAGCAGCACTTCGAGCGATTGGTCGTCTTCGAGGAAGACGTGCTGCGAGGAGATGACTTCCTTGAGATATTCGCCCTGCGTCTGGGCGAGCTGGTGCCGCACGCGGCCCATGTCGCCGCGATAGACCAGGGTGATCGTTCCCGCGAGCATGTCCTCGGGCCGCAGCGCCGCGCCATGCTCCGCCAACTCGTTGCGGATCAGCTCCGCGATCAGCTGCGAGCGCGAGGGCAGACCGCGCTCCTCGACCATCACATCAAGCTGGCGGGAGAGCTCGGCCGGGAGGCTCATGCTGAGCCTGGCGAGACTGGAGGGAGGCGTATCGTTCACAGCGAACCTTCTGTCTTTGTTATTACTGATTGTGTCAATCGTAATACTTCTTCTTGCAAATCAGGCTCGTTCAAACGCGTCTTGCGCGAGAGCGGCAGGTCGTAGACCGCGGTCGCGCCGAACCGGTGGGGCGCGTGCGGATCGATGCGGCGCTTGTCGAAAGCCAGCACGCGCGTGCCGAGGCCAAAGGCTTCGGTGATGTCGTGCGTCACCATCAAAACGGTGAGCGCATGTTCCCGCCACAGCCCCAGGATGAGGCGGTGCATGTCCTGCCGGATGCCGGGATCGAGCGCGCCGAAGGGTTCGTCGAGCAGCAGCACGCGGGGCCGCGCCATCAGCGCCTGGGCGATTGCCAACCGTTGCTGCATCCCGCCCGAAAGTTGGGCGGGGTACAGATGAAGCGCATCGCCAAGGCCGACCTCGATCAGCATCGCCTCCGCCTCCTCGGCGGCAGCCCGCCGAGCGGCGCCGAACAGGCGGGCGGTGAAAGGCGCTTTCTCGCATTCGCGCCCGAACATCACGTTGCGCAGCGCGGTCAGATGCGGGAATACCGAATAACGCTGGAAAACCACGCCGCGATCCGGGCTGCATTCCGGAGTCAGGACTTGGCCATCGAGCAGGATGCGACCACGGCTCGGCGCTTCCTGGCCGAGCGCGAGACGCAGGAAGCTGCTCTTGCCCGCTCCGGATGGGCCGACGATCGAGACGAAGCTGCGTTCGGCGATGGTGAGATCGACGCGCTCGAGCACGATCTTCTCGCCATATTCCAGCCAGACATTGTCGAAGGTGAGGAGGTCGCTCATCGGTGGGTCTGATGCGCCCAGGCGAAGCCGCGGCGGCTCAACTGCGCCAAGGCTACGTCCATCGTGATCGCAAGGATCGAAATCCACGCGACATAGGGAATGATGATGTCCATCGAGAGGTAGCGCCGCACGAGGAAGATCCGGTATCCGAGCCCGACATCGGACGCGATTGCTTCGGCCGAGATGAGATAGACCCAGGCCGGCCCCAGCGAGAGGCGCAGTCCCGCGATCAGGCGCGGCAGTGCCTGCGGCAGCGCGACGCGGAGCATCAATTGCCAACTGCTCGCGCCCAGCGTCTGCGCCTTGACCAGCTGCTCCTGTGGGATTGCGGCCACGTGGTCCGCCACGTCGCGGATCAGGAAAGGCGTCACGCCGACCACGATAAGCGCGATCTTGGCGGTCTCGCCGAGCCCGAAAACGATGAAGAGGATCGGCAGGAGCGCGATGGGCGGTATCACCGCGACCATCGTGACCAGGCCGCCGAAGGTCGCGCGGGCCGCGGGCAGCGTTCCGAGCACCAAACCCACCAGCAATGCCGACAGCGTGCATATGCCCAACGCGAGGCCGAGCCGCTCGAGGCTGGCCAGCGTATCCGCCCAGAAGATCAGCCGCCCGCTCAGCGGATCGGCGTCGACCAGCAAGCCGTGCATCGCCGCGATCATCGCGGAGGGAATCGGCAATATCTTGTCCGACGGGTTCGCCGCATGGCGGGCCGTGGCGGCGAACAGATAGGCCACCAGGACGGCCAGCAACGGCAGCGCGCCGAGCAGAAGTCCGCCGCGATGGCCCGGCCTTACATTCACCCAGCGCATCGCAGGGCCTCCTTAGAGTTTGCCCGCCGCGGCCTGTTCCATGAAGGTCGGGTCGAAACGCAGTTTCACATTGTTCGTATCGCCGAGCGTCTTGCCGCCGGGCAGGCCGATGCCGACCGCGTCCGCCGATTTCGCGCCGGAGCCGAACAGGCCCTTAGCGAAGCTGAAATCGCGCACCTTCGTCATCGTGGCGGCCAGGGTGGGGGCCTTGAGTGCCGCCACGGCGGCTTGCGGCGTACCGTAAAGATAGGTTGTCGTGAGCTGCGCGTCGAACGCCTCCGGGCTCGATCCGGCCATCTTCGCCATCGCGGCCCTGGCGGCGGCGCCTGCCGCGTCCTTGCGCTGCATCAGCGTGATGGTTTCATACCAGATGCCGGCCAGCGCCTTGCCGAGATTGGGATTGGCCTTGAGCGTGGCGGTATCCACCGCAAGCAGGTCGAGAATCTCGGCGGGGACCTGGTGCGAATCGAACACCAACTTCGCGTTCGGCACCTTCGCGAGCTCGGTCAGCTGGGGGTTCCAGGTGACCGCGGCGGTCGCGGCAGGATTTGCGAAGGCGCCGACGATGTCCGCGTCGGACGTGTTGACCGTTTTGATGTCGGACAGCTTGAGCCCGACCGTCGAGAGCCCGCGCGCGAGCAGATAGTGCGAGACCGACAGCTCGACGAGATAGACGGTGCGCCCCTTGATGTCCGCCAGGCTGTTGGCGTTCTTGAGGACGATGCCGTCATTGCCGTTCGAATAATCACCCAGGATGATCGCGCTCGTATCCTTGCCGCCGGCGGCGGGGATGGTGAGCGCGTCCATATTGGTGAGCGTCACCCCATCGAGCTTGCCCGCGTTGAACTGGTTCACCGATTCGACGTAATCGTTGACCTGCACGATATTGATCTTGAGGCCGTATTTGTCGGCCCATTTCTTCACGATGCCGGCCTGCTGGGCGTAGGGCCATGGCATCCAGCCGGCATAGATCGACCAGCCGATCGAGAAGTCGGTGCGCTTGGCGGCTTCTTGTTGTGCACCGCCGTGATTGTTGCACGAGGCGGTCAGCAGCATCGCCACCGCTGCGATCGCCAGACGCGTTCTCGACACCCAGCTGACCATACTCACCCCCGTGCTGCGCGACCCAAAAAGTCGCGGAATTCTGCCAATGGATTGAGGTATACGATATTACGTTTGCTCAATCTAGTAATAAGTCATATACCGAAGCAATGGTACGTGTCACCCCAATTCGTGATGCTGCAATGCGTCATTTGGGCACTATCTTTATGGCCTTTCTGCCGCGCTCCGCCGCGCGCTTTGCCCTTGGCCGACAATTGGTCCAGAGCCTCGGACGCGATCTGGATCGGGCTTTGTCACGCGCTGCTCTCGGTCATGCCGGAGGACGGCGTCGAGGGCGGGACATGGGTAATGGCGAGTAGGCTTTGGGCGATATGTTTGACGGCGGTCCTTGCCGCCGCCGGCCTGTTTGCCCGATTGTTCATGCTCGCCCGCAATCGACGCCGTAGCGCCGAGCGGGATAGCCACCGCCAGACCGCGTTGCTGCAGGAGGAGATTGCGGCGCATCGGCGCACCGAGACCGAACTGCAGCGCGCAAAGGACGCCGCCGAGGCGGCCAACGCGGCCAAGACCCGATATCTCGTCGCCGTCAGCCATGAGATACGCTCGCCCCTCAATGCGATCTACGGCTATGCGCAACTACTCGAGCGCGAGGGCGCGATCCCACCGGCCGAAGCCGCCGGCGTCATTCGCCGTTCGGCGGAGCACCTCACCAACCTCGTCGAAGGGCTGCTCGATATTTCGAGGATCGAGAGCGGGGTGCTCAAATTCAGGCAGGACATCGTCCGGTTGCCCGCTCTGCTCGATCATGTCGTGGACATGTTTCGGATGCAGGCGGCGGCCAAGGGCCTCTCGCTCGATTACGTTGTCGAAGGCCGCCTTCCCCCGTTCGTTCGAACCGATGAGAAGAGGCTGAGGCAGATCCTCATCAATCTTTTGTCCAACGCCATCAAATATACGGAGCATGGCGGGGCGACGTTGACGGTCCGCTATCGCAGCCAGATGGCGCTGGTCGAGGTCAAGGATACGGGCATCGGCATTGCCCTTGAAGACCTCGAAAGAATCTTCGAGCCTTTCGAGCGCGGCAGCTCGCCCGATGCCGCCATGCAGCCGGGGATCGGGCTCGGCCTGGCGATCACGCGCGTGCTCGCCGGAATATTGGGGGGCGAAGTGACCGTGTCGAGCGCGCCGGGCAGCGGCAGCACATTCCAGCTTCGCATGATGCTGCCGGAGCCGATGGTGGCTCCCGCAGGCGCGGCAGCGTATAACCGTGTCACGGGCTATAGGGGCGAACGGAAAACGATATTGGTGATCGACGACAATCCCTCCCAGGTGACCGTCGTCCAGCATCTGTTGCGCCCGCTCGATTTTGCCATATTTGCCGCAACGGGCGGAGCGGAGGGTCTGGCGCTGGCCGAGCGCTGTGCGCCCGATCTGGTGCTGCTCGACATTCAGATGCCGGGCTGTAGCGGATGGGACGTCGCGGCGCAGCTGCGGTCGACCTTCGGCCAAAAGCTGCGGATCGTCATGGTATCGGCCAATGCCCATGAATTCCGGGCCGGCGGCGACGGCGCCTCGAACCACGACGCCTTCATCTCCAAGCCGGTCGAACTCGATGCGTTGCTCGACACGATCGGCCGCCAGCTGGACCTGACCTGGATCGTGACGGCCGACGAGGCGACGGGCGACGCGGCGGTCGAACCGCCCACCAAGCTGCCGGAGGAGGCCGGACCCTTCCTCGCGAGCCTCAGGCGTTACGTCAAAGCCGGGCACGTCCGTGCGATCGGTATGGTGCTCACCGACCTGGAGGCCGAAATATCCGAGAGTGCCGGAGCGGTCGCGGAGATGCGGCGCCATCTCGGCGATTTCGATCTGCGCGCGTTGGCGAGAGTGATCGACGATGTCGGCTAAGCCAACCGGCGGTGGGATGGGCGCGACGATCCTGGTCGTCGACGATACGCCGGAGTCGCTGCACTTTCTCACCACGACGCTTGAACATGCGGGCATCACCGTCCTCATCGCCGTGGACGGGCTCGCCGCGATCGAACTGCTCGAACATATCACGCCGGATCTCGTGTTGATGGATGCGGTGATGCCTGGGCTCGACGGCTTCAAGACGACGCGGCGGATCAAGGCGGATGGTCGTTTCCGCCACCTGCCGGTGATCTTCATGACGGGCTTGACCGAGACGGAGCATGTCGTGCGCGGGCTGGAGGCGGGCGCGGTCGATTATGTGCACAAGCCGATCGTGGTCGATGAGCTTCTGGCGCGCGTGTCGGTCCACCTTGCCAATGCCCGCATCTCGCAGGGAAGCCAGCTCGCACTCGACACCGCCGGCAGGCCGTCCTTCGCGATCGAGGATGACGGCATGACGAGCTGGCTGACGCCGCTCGCCGCCGCGACGATCGAGCGGCTATTTCCGGGCTGGACGCCGCGCGAAGTGCGCTTGCCGGAGGTGCTTGCGGCAGCGATCGGGCGCCTGGCGGGACCCGACGTGCCGGCGGGCGCACAGACGTCGGTTCAGATCGGGGACAGCGTTGTCGAATGTACATTTCTACGCTCGACCAGCGCCAAGGAGCGGCTTTTCCGGCTGACCGAGAAACGCGAAGGCGACGCCGAACGGATTTTGGCCGAGCGTTATGGCCTGACCTCCCGCGAGGCGGAGGTCCTGGTGTGGATCAGCCGCGGCAAGCAGAATCGGGAAATCAGCGAAATCCTGCAGATCAGCCCGCGCACGGTGAACAAGCATCTGGAACAGGTATTCGAGAAAATGGGCGTCGAGAATCGTGCCTCCGCGACCGCGATCGCGGTCGCGACGCTCACGCAATAGGTCGATAGGCCGGATGCAGAGCGAGCAACCATTCCCCAGACGGACCAAGGCATGAGCGCGGTGCTCAGCGTCGCCGCCCGAACCGCGCTGGAGCAAGGCGACATCGGCGAGGTGCGCCGGCTCGCGGCTGTCCGGCTATCGGAACCAGCCGGCAAGGCGGAAGGTCACTTCCTGCTCGGCATTGCCGAGGCGGAGGCCGGTCGCGTGGGGGACGGCATCGGCCAGATCGAGCAAGCCGTCGCGATCGCACCGCATGGCGAATATCGCGCGCAGCTCGCCCGCCTTTACACGCTGGTCCGCCGCGACGGCGACGCCGCGATGGTGTTGCGCGCGGCCGAGGCGGCGCCGCCCGCGGATGCGCTGGGGCGCGATACGATGGGATGCGTCTATGCGCGCCTGGGCGATCACGATGCCGCGCTTCCGCACTTCGCCGCGGCGGTCGATCTCGCGCCGAACAACGATCAATTCCGCTATAATCTGGCGGCTACGCTGAGCTTTCTCGGCCGAACGGAAGACGCCGAAACTGCGTTGGAGGCGATTCTCGCCGGCGCGCCGGATGACGCCCGCGCGCACCATTTGCTGGCGGGCCTGCGCAAGCAGACGCCCGCTCGCAACCATGTCGAACGCCTGCGCGCCACGCATGATCGCGCGCCCGCGGGCCGCGACCGCCTGCTCACCGGCTACGCGCTCGCGAAGGAGCTTGAGGATATCGGTCGGCAGGACGAGGCGTTCGAGCGCCTGGTTTCGGTCAACCGCGAACATCGCGACACGCTGGCCTATGATTTCGCGCGCGACGCGGCCGCCTTCGATGCCGTGGAAGCCGCATGGCCCGCAATCGGGCGGGCGCCCGCCGATGGTTGCCCGGACGACGCGCCGATCCTGGTGATCGGCATGCCCCGGACCGGTACGACCCTGGTCGACCGCATCCTTGCCTCGCATCCCCGGATGGAGAGCGTCGGCGAGCTCCAGGCGATGCCGCTCGCGGTCAAGGCGGCATCGCGGACCCGCACGCGCACGGTTCTCGATCCCGAGACGATCGCCGCCGCCGCCCGGACCGACATCGCTGCGATCGGCCGCGACTATCTGGTGCGGGCCTCCCATCATCGGCGTGACGCGGCGCGCCGCTTCGTCGACAAATTTCCCGGCAATTTCCTCTATGCCGGCTTTGCCGCGCGCGCGCTGCCCAATGCCGCAATCGTCTGTCTGCGCCGAAACCCGATGGACACGGTCCTGGCCAACTTCCGCAACCTGTTCGCGACCGGATCGCGTTATTATGATTACAGCTACGATCTTCTGGACATCGCCGCTTATTATGCGCGCTTCGATCGGCTGATGGCCTATTGGCGCGAGGCCTTGCCCGGACGCATATTCGAGCTCAGCTACGAGGCGCTGGTCGAGGATCAGGAAGGGGAGACCCGCCGGCTGTTGGCGCATTGCGGGCTCGAATGGTCCGATCGCTGCCTCGACTTTCACGCGCATGCCGGCGCCGTGTCGACGCCGAGCGCGGCGCAGGTTCGCCGGCCAATCTATCGGGACTCGGTGGCGCGATGGCGGGCGCACGCGCCGGCGTTGGCCGGCGTGCAGGCCTTTTTCGAGACGCGCGGCATCAGCGTCGATTGATGCCGCCGCGATCCGGGCCCAGATCGCTACGTCAAACGCCTTATGGTGCGTTGGTCCACGACGGGCCAGTCATCATGCATGGCGCGATTTCCTCGACGGCTTGGTTTCTTGATCGCTTCGACGGTCGCCATTGCGGCATCGCCGTCCGGCGCGCATCCCGTAACCGCCCGCGTGGTCAGCTGCGACGCTGGTAGCTGCCTGCTCGTTCGTGGTCATCGCACGGGGCCGCAGGCCGTAGTCCGGATCAACGATCGCGAGGTCGAGGCGAGCGGGCTGAATTCCTGGCAAGTGCGATTGCCGGTGGCGACGGTCCGGGATTGGTCGGCGCCTTTCGCCCGATCGCTTCGGGTTGCCGTGGTTAATCCAACAGGAGCGATCGAACGGAGCGACGCGGTAAGGCTTCCGGTCGGTTTGTTGGGGCATAGTGTGGAACTGGCGTCTCTGGTAATACACGCCCCTTGATCTTTAATAACAATTCGGGAGTTTTTGACGGCCAAGTTAATAACAGATTGTTCTAAACGTCTCCGGCGGTAAGCCATGCTCCGTTGTGAATCTTGCACTTCTCTTGTCAGAGTGCAGATTTTTCAGTCGTGTCCGGCCTTTTAGAGGTTGTGGCGAAGACTCTGCGTGACTAGATGGCGCTCTACCCGCACTTCAGATGCGGTATGATCGCAGGAGACGATACATGAAGATCGGCATCGCGGCCCTTGCCGCCATTTCGCTGGGCTCTGCCGCTTTCGCCGGCACGACCGACAATCCCTTCGGCAAAGATTCCGCCGTTCTGACGCTCAGCGGGCTCGACCTCGCCACGGCGGACGGTCAGCAGCGTCTGGCGGTGCGTGTTGACCAGGCTGCCCGCGCCGTGTGCGGCGAGAGCCTTGCCACGATCCATGCCGACCTTGAGGCGAGCGCACGGGCGTGCCGCGCCGACGTCGCGGAGCAGGTCCGCACCCAAGTCGAGGCGCGGACGGCCGACGCTTCGCACGCGGGCTCGGTGCAACTCGCCTCGATCCGCTGACGCCGACTTTCGAACAATCATCCTGATTCCGGGCGCCCCTGATCGGGCCCCGGGTCGGACGGCCGCCACGCGGCCTCCACGGACTTTCCGTTCAGCCTCATTTCTTGTCTTCTAGAGTTGGGTTCAGCAAAGCTGAACCGGAGCGGCACCGGCCCGCACCCCACCCGGCCTCCCATAGAATAACCTGTTGGGAGGCCGGGTGGGGGTGCGGGCCGGTGCCGCATCAGCGAAGCTGAATCAAACTCCAGCGCCCGCGCTCGCCTCGGGTATGGCGTGCGGTCGGCCCCGGCGGGTTGCGTCTACGTCATTCGCACACCTGTGCGCGCAGCCCGGCCACCATATCCTGCTTAGGCAAGCCAAGATGCAGGGAGGCCGAAATGAGGAAGACGTTTTTCAACCTGCTGCCGCCCATGATGATCGCATTGGTCATCCTGTTCTGGGCTTTCGGCCCGGCGATCCTGATCAAGAATTCGTGGACCATCGTCGTGACGTCGGCGCTCATCACCGCGTCGGTGCAAGGGCTCGAATGGATCAACGAACGGCATGCCGGCTGGCGTTTGAACAGGCGCGAATTCTTTACCGATCTTTTCTATGTGGTCCTGAGCGCGACCGCCATCGCCTGGGCCACGACCAAATTTTCGGAAGAGCCTCTGCAGGCGGCCAAGCATTCGCTCGGCATCACCACCCAATGGGCGATGCATATGCCCTTCCTCGCGCAGGTCGCCCTGGTGATCTTCCTGGTCGAATTCGGCCAATATTGGATGCATCGCGCGATGCACAATTGGACGCCCCTATGGCTGACCCACGCGCCGCATCATCACATCACCCAGCTGAATGCGATGAAGGGCGCGGTCGGCAATCCGCTCGAACTGTTCCTCATCACCCTGAGCGTGGTCGCATTGTTCGATCTGCCGCCGGCCGCCGAATTCTGCGCCTATAATGTCCTGACCGTGATCGCGACGTTCGCGCATGCCAACGTGCGCTCCGATCCACCCACATGGTATTCCTATTTCTTCACGACGATCCGGCACCATAGCCTGCACCATTCGGTGGCCTATGAGGATACGCGCTGCAATTTCGGCAATTCCCTGATCCTTTTGGACCGCATCTTCGGCACGTATCGCGAGGGGGAATCGGCGATCGTCGGCCAGGACGAACGCAAGCGGCTGTCGATCTGGGAGCAGTTCATTTTTCCTGCTCGTCCCGTGATCGAGAAGATCAAGGCGAGGCAGGCGGCGTAGGTCGAAGCAGGGGGTGAGTTGATTTAAATGGTTTGGATTCAGATGATTGCCGCGGCGTTGGCCGCCGGCACCGCGCCCGCCTCTCCCGTCGCTTTGCCCCACGAGGAGCAGGTGCTCACCGTGCCGGGATTTGCGGATTTCCTGGCGGTGGATGGCGACAGCGTCTGGGCGACGAACCGCGGGCGGGTCGAACGCTGGTCGCGGCAGGGCAAGCTTGCGGAAGTGGCGATGGCGCATCCCTGCGGCGCGATGGCGGTGGCATCCGGCTCCTTGTGGATCGCCGATTGCAAGGACGGCACGCTCAACAGGATAGATTTGCAAACCGCGCAGCCGATCAAGGCGATTCCGACGGGTATCGCCAATCCCAAGGGCGAGCTGAACGTCGTCGCGGGCGCCGGATCGATCTGGGTGGCGAGTGACGGGGCGGGAAAGATCGCGCGCGTCGACCCCGGCGACAATCGGATCACGGCCACGATCCCGGTCGATGCCGGGACCTTTTTTCTCGCCTTCGGATTCGGCTCGCTCTGGGCCGTCAGCAGCGACGCGCAGTCGCTCCAGCAGATCGATCCCGCGACCAACGCGGTGGTCCGGCGCGTAAAGCTGGGCAAGCAACCGGGCTTTCTCGCCGCAGGCGAAGGGGCGGTCTGGGTCCAGGAGCAGGGCGACGGCACGCTCGCACGAATCGACCCGGCAACGGGCGCGGTTTCCGGCCGCATCAAGGTGGGTGCGGACTTGCTGGGCGGCGACATCGATACGGGCGGCGGCGCGGTATGGCTTCGCACGACCGCGGATCAAACCTTCGCGATGGTCGATCCGCGATCCATGGCGATCACGCGGCTGGGCAAGGCGTCCGGCAGCGGCGCGTTGCGCGTTGCCGGAACCGGCCTTTGGACGACCGCGCATGACGTGCACACCCTGTCGTGGTGGAGCATGGCACCCAGGCCGAAAGAATAAAGGGAAACGCTCCCGTTCCGCGCAGCGCGTCCCACGCTGCCCTAACTTCTCACCCTTGCATCGCCGATCCGCGCCAGCGGCTCGCCCGATGACATTATCAGGACGAATTCATGCCGAGTTTGATCATTACCAGCCGTGCGGGGAAACAGATTGCGATCGAGGCCCAGGCGGGCCTGAGCCTTATGGAGATCATCCGCGACGTCAGCATCGACGATCCGTTCGCACTTTGCGGCGGCGCCTGCTCCTGCGCGACCTGTCATGTCTATATCGACCCGGCCTTCGCGGATCGGACGCCTGCGATCACGGAGGAGGAAAACGACCTGCTCGACAGCTCGGACCATCGTCGACCCAACTCGCGGCTATCCTGCCAAATCCCGTTCGGCCAGGCGCTGGACGGACTTGGAGTGCAGATCGCGCCCGCGGATTAGGAGCTGCCAAACCCGAGCACGATCAGCTGGATGATAGCTGATCGAGTTGCGCGGTGCGGAGCCGGCTCAGCCTGGCCCGCACCGCATCGGCGCTGATTTGCGGCGCGGCGGCGGCGGCGAACCGGACATAGGCGTCGCGGTAGATAAGCCAGGCGCGCTGCGTCTTGCGGATGGCTTCTCCCTTGATTGTCGAGGAATTGTCCTTGCCGGCGGCCCAGGCGAGCGCCTTGCGATAGCTGGCGTTGAGCAGCGTGTCCGTCGACTTGGCATCTGTGGGCGTAGCGACGGGCCACCTGTTCGAAATCAGGCGCTCGAGATCCTTGAGGAACTGGTCGCGCACGTGATCCTGTTCCGCGATCACGTCGGCGGCGCGCAGCGTGCCGGTGAGATCGACCTCGCCATCACCACGCGCGTCAACGAAGGCGTCGAAGCTCCTCTTCGCCGCAGCGTAGAGCGGGCGTGCCGCGGACGGGAGCTTCACCAGCAAAGCGTTCAGCCGTTTGTTGCGAGCGGCCGCCTCGGTCTTGGAATCTCGTGCTTCGCATGTGCCCGCCCCCCATCCGCTGGTGATGTCGTCGCAATAGTCGAAACTATCGGGCTTGGTCTTGAGGGATTGGAGATGCGAAATTCGGCCGGCAATCTCCATCGGCGCGCCGTCTAGTCCGCAGGCATAAGCAGTCGCCAGATCCGGATCGCGCTTCACGCCAAAGCCGTTGGCGTAGACTTGCATCAGGATCGTGTCTCCGTGGAACACGGGGGCATCTCCGGCCTGCGCCTCTGCGAAGGCGCACTGCCGCGCCTTGCGGAAATCCGGCTTTACCCCCTCACCGTAATAGAGCTTTTCGGAATCGCAGCCCCGCAGCGCTTTGATTTGCGCGGCGGAAGGGCGATCCGCCGCAGGCGGTTTGGGCCGTCCGACACGTTTGCAGATCGCCTTGACCCCCGCATCGACCTGATCCCAGTTCGGCGTGGCGAGTTGCGCTATCGCTGTCGCCGGAATGGCGGCGATTGTCAGCGCGAGCAGGCGATACGGCATTGGCAAGACTCCTGGCCCTTTGTCGTGAGACCCGGCGATATCGTAAAGCCATCCGCCCTCGTCAAATGCAGCTGCAATTTGGAAGGCGTGTATTGGGCTGATCGACGCGGATCTCGAGCCCCGTTTGCAGCGTCGTCAGGAATTCGCGATCAAGCCGACCTGCCAGATCGATCCTTGGAATCGCCTACAGCCCATGCGGTCACGGCGATCCCGAGCAGCGCAGGCAGAGAGACTGCGAGAAAGTCGCGTGCCAGTGCCGACGGCCCGCAGATGCCGACCAGCACCTCCCAGACATGGAACAACGCATGCCCCGCCAGCCAGAGTGACGCCGCGCCCCACAGCGCTACGCGATAACGGGCGCGGGCCGCGCCGATCAGGAATGCACCCGCGATGAACAGGAAGATCAAGCCGATATCACGAAGGAAATGCTGGTTGAACGGGCCGGTCGTGGTCACGCCCGGTACGGCGAAGTACCAGCCGACGGGAGAAACCAGCATGTAGGTACCGTTTGCGAGGGCCGCGATACCCAGCGTGACGGCCGTTCCCAAAGCCAATCGCTTTAACATAGGTCTCGACTCCGTCTGGAACGGCCGACGTCCGGCCGATCCTTGGGGTTGAAGGGGTGCTGGGGTCATTTGCGTGCCGGCGCGGGGACGTTGGCAAGCCACCAGTCAAAGTGGACCTTGCCGCGACGCGCGTTGGTGGCCGGCACCAGGGTTCGCTCGGTGACCTGAACGCCGAAATAGGGCGCCGCGCGGTCCGCAATCACCTGACGTGGATCGCCATCATGTGCGAGCGCGAGTCGTACCGGTTCGTCGAGCGTGAAGATGTCGGGGCCGCCGACTTCGATGGTCGTGTTGGCGGGCGTTCCCAAAGCGGCCTCGACCACCGCTTCGGCGACATCTTCGGCTGCGATCGGCTGGAACATGACCGGAGGCAGGCGAACCGCACCATCGATTATGGAGAAGTCTGCGATCGAACGGACGAATTCGAAGAATTGGGTCACATGGAGCAGGGTATAGGGCACGCCCGCGCCCTCGATCTGCTGCTCTTGAGCCAGCTTCGCGCGAAAATAGCCGCTATCCTGCAATCGGTCGGTTCCGACCACCGACACCGCAACGTGATGACGCACGCCGGCCTTCATCTCCGCGTCGGTGATGTTGCGACCCGCCGTCCGGAAGAAATCCATCGCCGCCTGTTCGTCGAAGGACGGTGAGTTGGAGACGTCGACCACCACCTGTGCACCGGCAAGGGCGTCGTCCAGACCCTCGCCGGTGATCGTGTTCACGCCAGTGCTAGGTGCCGCGGCGACGGCCACATGGCCCTGCAGGGTCAGCTTCTGCACGACTTTCGAGCCGATCAGCCCGGTTCCGCCAATGACCACGATCTTCATAAGAAATCCTTTCGTTGAAGGGAGGGTGGTGCCGATCAATTCACGCGGGAAGCAGCGAATGGCGTAGCCAGTCGTCGAAGCTGGTCGGCGCAAACCTCGGATGCTCGCCGCCGGTCAGCGACGCGCCCGCCATATGCGCACCAAAATAGAGCGCGTCGGGATCGGCGATGACCGTCCGGCAATCTTCGTTGGCGGTGAGGATTTCCTCGGCAAGCGCGGGCAATGAAAAGGTATCCGGCCCAGCCACCTCGACAATGTTGTTGGAGGGGCCCGCCAAAGCGCTCTGCACCAGCGCACTTGCAACGTCGTCCGCCGCGATCGGCTGGATCAGCACCGGGGGCAGGCGTAACGTGTCACCGTCGCCACCCTGATCCACGACATCGTAAAGATACTCGAAGAATGGAGTCGCACGGACGATCGTGAAAGGGATGTGGGACGCGATGACCTGATCCTCCTGCACCCGTTTCGCCTTGAAATATCCGCTGTCCAGCTGATCCGTACCGACCGCGGACAAAGCGATATGATGCGGCACCAGCGCCTGCCGCTCTGCGGCAAACAGATTTGCTCCAGCCGCTTCGAAGAAATGCTGCATTTCGGCTGGTTCGAAGTAACCCGAATTGGACGTGTCGATCACGACGTCAGCACCGTGCAACGCCTGATCGAGGCCCATGCCTGTCAGAAGATCGACGCCCGTCGAGCGGGCGGCGGCGACGACCTCAAGTCCGCGCCGTTCCAACCGAGCGACCACGCTTGTCCCAATCAGTCCGGTTCCGCCGATCACCACGATCTTCATCGTTTGCCCTTTCTGGAATGCCGCCAGCATCGGCCTCGGCGCAGCGCCAGCCCATCATGCGGACGGGTGCGCCGCACTGGCCAAAAGGAAGGGCAACCTCTTCTTTGGCCTAGGTCATCGACCGGAAGGCGATACTCAAAGACGCGCAGGCCAGGGCCGAGGCGATCGGAGCGACGAGCGTCTAACCCGCGGTATGTGGATCCCTGCCTCTTGGCAGTGTCCGGCCTGCACCTTCCCCCAATCGATCCGCAGGCGCGCCGCCCATAGCCCGGCACTGCGCTGAAGATGCTCCGTGAGGGATCGTCCGGCGCCCGATCAATGGAGACTTCCATGCCGACGATTACCACCAGCGATGGGCACGAAATCTATTACAAGGACTGGGGTGAAGGTCCGGTCGTTCTTTTCTCGCATGGCTGGCCCCTCAACGCGGACGCCTGGGACGCGCAGATGCTGTTTTTCGCGCAGAACGGCTTTCGCGCGATCGCGCATGACCGACGGGGTCACGGCCGCTCGGCGCAGACCAGCGCGCGCAACGACATGGACGGCTATGCCGACGATCTCGCCGCGCTGATCGAAGCTCTCGACCTGCGCGAAATCAACCTGGTCGGCCATTCCACCGGCGGCGGCGAGATCACGCGCTATATCGGCCGGCATGGCACGGGCCGCGTCGCCAGGGCGGTGCTGTTCGCCGCGGTCCCGCCGCTGATGGTGAAGACAGCGGCCAATCCCGAAGGGCTGCCGATCGAGGTATTCGATCGCATGCGGCACGATCTGGTCGCCGACCGCTGCCAATTCTACCGCGACTTCGCCGGGGCTTTCTTCAGCCTCAACCGGCCCGGTAACAAGATATCGGAAGGGGTGATGGATCAGTTCTGGCGGCTGTGCATGCAAGCCGGGATGAAGAATTCCTACGAGTCGATCAAAGCCTTCTCCGAAACCGACTTCACCGAGGATCTCAGGAAGTTCGATATCCCGACACTGATCCTGCACGGCGAGGACGATCAGGTCGTGCCGATCGCGGACTCGGCCCACAAGGCGGCCAGGCTGCTCAAGGACGTCCGGGAAATCTATTATGCGGACGCGCCGCACGGTTTGGCGGAGACGCATCGCGACCGTTTCAACGCCGACCTGCTCGCGTTCTTCCGCAGCTGATGAAAAGACGTCCGGTGGCGGTTCGCCTCGTTTCGGTCTGATTGAAGCAGAGCTCCCTCTCCCCGGCGGGGAGAGGGCTGGGGTGAGGGGGAGCGAGCCGCAGGCGAGCGCCCGGATCCGTAGTGCGGAGTACCCTCACCCAACCCTCTCCCTCAAGGGAGAGGGCTTTCGCTGTCGTTCCCGCCTTAGCGAAAGCGACTCTAGTGCCACCACCGGACGTCTATCGGCCGGCTGGCAGCGAAAACCAGAAGCGCGCGCCTCCCTCCGGCAGGTTGGCCGCGCCGATTGCGCCGCCATGCGCGGCTATGATCGATTGGCAGATCGCCAGGCCGATGCCCATGCCCTCTTCCTTGGTCGTGAAGAAGCTGTTGAAGACCCGGTTGAAATCTTCCTCGGCGATACCGGGGCCATTGTCGCGGATGGTGAAGGTGACCGCATCATGGTCGTCCAGATCGGTGCTGAGCTCGATCGCGCCCGCCGAGGCATGCTTTTGCTGGATCGCCTGGATGCCGTTGACCAAGAGGTTGACGACGACTTGCTGCAACTGGACCCGGTCGCCGAAGACCGATGGCAGGTCGCGGCGCAGGCGCACCGAAAGGCTGATTGACCGCGCCTCGATCTCGTGGCGTACGAACAGCAGCGCCTCGTCGACGATATCATTCAGATCCACCAGCGCCATCCGCGGCACGTGACGCGCGGTCATGCCCCGAATGCGCTGGACGATCTCGCCCGCGTGCCTGGCGCTATCCGAGATGCGCGTCGTGAGCTGCGTCACCTTCTCCAGATTGGGTTCGTCGCGCGACAGCCATCGCAGGCTGGTCTCGGCATAGGTCAGGATCGCCGACAACGGCTGGTTGACCTCGTGCGCGATCGAGGAGGTCAGCTCCCCCAGCATCGATATGCGCGCCGCCCTGCTAAAGTCGGTCTGGAGCTGGCGCAGCTGCGCCTCGGTACGCAGCCGCTCGGTGATGTCCTCGAGCATGATCAGCGTGATGTCGAGCTGCTCGGGGCGCGTCGGGTAAATCACCGAAAGCGACACATCGAGCAGCCGGCCGTCGAACGTCCGCAGCTTCATGATCTCCGAGTGGCGGCGATCCCCGGCAAAATGATGTTCCATCACCCTACGCGCGGAATCGGGCGAGGCGGCGAACAAAGGATCGACCGGGCCGATCAACTGGTCCGCGTCGCGTGCGCCGAACAGCGTTACCGCGCTCTGATTGACGTTGGTTATGCGCACGATCTTCCGTGCTTCGAGGATGTCGTCCGGACGTTCGGCGAGATAGGCGGATATGTCGGTTTGGCCGTCTCTGCGGAGTTGGTCGAAGCGCTCGTCCTGAGCTCGGGAATCCACTTCCAGGAACGCAAACGGCAGGTGGTGAATGAGGTTGTTGTATCGTTCCTCGCTGGATCGCAGCGACCAGAACGACCGGTCATCCACCGGGTTGGCGAGGATGGCCAGGAATAGCGTGTCGGACTGGCTTTCATCGTCGCTGAGCCAAGCCGTCAATTTAGGATCGCGCAGCACGAGCGATCTGATCCTAAGCGTGCTCGACCCGGTTATTATGGCGCTGATCAAGAGGTCGGCCAGAATGAAGGAGCCCTCGGCCGGCCAGTAGGCAAGGATCGGCTGTCCCAGCATCCGGTCCCGTCCGGCATAGGCGCCGAAGAGATGGACCGCGTTGGCATTGGCCTCGACGATCTGTGTCTCGCGAAGCAGCCGCTCGACCCAGCCGGCCGGCCGATTGCCCACGGCAAGCGAGGCCACCAGCGTCCGCGCGCGGGAAATATCAAGTGCCCAGCACGCGCCATCATAGCGGCGCATCTCGCGGTCGCGTGCGTGCGATCCCGCTCCTGCCTTTGCTACGCCCGGACGGAGCGACGTCACCTCAACAGCCAGGCCGGAGACGTAGCGCGAGAAAAAGTTCGCGCATGAGCTCGGCATTCGCGACCGGCTTCGTGAAATAGGCCGTTGCGCCCTCCGTCATGGCACGGATACGGGTCGTATCATCGATCGCGGCCGTGACGAAGATCACCGGCATCAGCGGATCGATCGATCTGACCCGCCGCTGGAGTTCCAGACCATCCATGCCGTCCATCCTGACATCCGTGATGACGCAGTCGAAGCTTCGCGACACGGGATCCCCCAGGAAAGCGGCGGCGCTGGCATATCCCATTGCCCCTAGGCCCTCGACCTGCAGGAGGTTCAGCAGTGCGTCCCGCACCGCTTCGTCGTCATCCACGATCGCGATAAGTGGCGTTTCGGACAAAATATTAGCCTCTCACCGGCGCCACCTGCGCGATGCCGCGAGATGTCGCTGAAATCGGGGCCGCACGTAACCATACTATGGTCTAGGCCTCGGGCTCGCGCAGATGCGCAGGCAGCAGGTTCCAGCTCTGGATCAGTTCGCCGAGCGAACGGGCCTCCATCTTCCTCATCACGCTGCTGCGGTGAAGCTTCACGGTGACCTCGCTGATGCCGAGATCGAAGCCGATCTGTTTGTTGAGGCGCCCGCGAGTGACCTCGCGCAGGATCTGGCGCTCCCGTGTGGTCAGGGTCGCATAGCGCTCCTCCTGGCGCCGTACGCTTTCGGCATCGGCGCGCTGCGCACGATCTCGCTCGATGCCGGCGGAGACGGCGTCCAGCAGGGTCTGGTCGCGAAAGGGCTTGGTGAGAAAGTCGACGGCTCCGGCCTTCATCGCCTGGACGCTCATCGGAATGTCGCCGTGTCCGGTGACGAAGACGATCGGCTTGGGATTGCCGGCGGCGGCAAGGTGATGCTGCAGATCCAGCCCGCTCGAGCCGGGCATGCGGACATCGAGCACCAGGCAGCCGGGGCGTTCGGAGAGCGGAGCCTCCATCAGCTCGCGCGTCGACGCGAAGCCTTTCGCGTCGATGCCCACCGACAGCATCAGCTCCTGAATGGAACTCCGAACCCCTTCGTCGTCGTCGACGATGACGACGAGCGGGCGTTCCGCATCGGCTACCGCAGTGCTCATGATACGGTCTCTCCTTCGTTCGAAGACTCGGCGCGCCCCCCTCGCTTCGGAACCCGATTGCCAAGGCGGGTGCCGATCCAGTCGCGCAGGTCCCCGGAGAATTCCGGTGGCGCCTTGCGCCCGACAGCCTGCCCTATGTCGGCAAGCGATTGGCTGGCGAGCGCGTTGCGCATCGCCTTCTCCGCACGCAGCATCACCGCGTGGATGGAGCATACGCCCCCCGACGCCCATTCCGGCGTCTCCCCGCCGAACAAGGCGCAACGTCCCCGAATGTCCTGGCAGTCGAACAGGGGCTTTCGGCCCTCGATCGCGTCCACCATGTCGAGAAAGCTGATCTCCGCCGGCTCTTTCGCAAGCAAATATCCGCCACGCACGCCGTCCGACGCGCGCACGATCCCGGCCTTTTCCAGCTTCGGAAATATCTTTGCGAGATAGCTGTGCGAAATGCCCTGCAGATCCGCCAGGTCGCGACTGCTCATAGGCCGGCCATCCGAGCTCGCCAGCCAGAGAAGGCTATGAATGCCGTACTCGACGCTGACGGTCAGGTGGGCCATAACGCGGACAATAACACTCCGCGTTTTGATCGGCAAGCAACCATCGAAGCCACGGGAGCATCAGAGAAGTGCCATTCCGCCATCGATGCGCAGATTGACGCCGGTGACGAAGCTGGCCGTATCCGACGCCAGGAACAGCGCAGCTTCGGCGATCTCCTCCGGTCGACCGAAGCGGCCGAGCGGGATCGCAGCGGCCATACCTGCCTCGAATGCCTCGCGCTGCTCGGGCGCGACCCCCAGCTTGTCGAGGATGGCGGTGTCGGTCGGCCCCGGGCTTAGGACGTTGACCCGTATCTGGCGGTGCCGAAGTTCGACGGCCCAACTGCGGGCGAAGGCATCGATCGCTGCCTTGGATCCGGCATAGACGGCGTGACCCTCCAGCACCTTCTCGCTCGCCAGCGACCCGACCAGGATGATCGCGCCGCCATCGCGCAGGATCGGCAGCATCGTCTGCACGCCAAAGAAGGTGCCGCGGGCGTTGGTGCCGAACTGCCGGTCATAATCCGCGTCGGTCACGTCGGACGTGTGCTGGATGGCGTTGATGCCAGCATTGGCGACGTAGATGTCGAGCCGCCCGAATTCCGCGGCGATCTCGCGGGCTACGGCCTCATGATGGTCTAGGTCTGCGACATCGCCGATCATTGTCATCGCCCCGTGCCCGATCTGAGACGCTGCTTTTTCAAGGGCGTCGGCGCTGCGTCCCGAAATGATGATGCGGGCGCCCTCGCGTGCGAACCTGGCTGCGATCGCGAGGCCGATCCCGCTGCTTCCGCCCGTGATCAAGGCCACTTTTCCGTCCAGCATTCCCATGGTCCTACCTCTGAATTGTTCGGGGGCCGAGGTAGCGGCGGGGCTGCGGTAAACGAGCTATACGGTGGTCGAAGCCGACATATCGAAACAGATATGAGCCCTAAGAAAAGGAATGAAGGGCGAGATGGCCGAACGTCGGCCCTGCCACTCGGTCGGACCGAGCGAAAATCGCTGAAATCCCTTGTTCACCTTCGCTGGTGTGCCCGGCTGCCACGGCCGCCGGGGTTCCAGCTGGGCACCGGTTCCGGTGCTTTGAGCGAGCTCGACCTATACCTGTGCATGGGCTGACAAATGCTTCGGTCGAATGGTGGAGGCGGGCCCGAAGTCGCATTGCCGTCGCCGAACATTGGCAAGACGGAGGATCGAACGATGCGTTACGCTCTGGGGGTCCTGGCGCTGGCAATTGCAGGCATTCCCGCGAATGCGGCACCGGCAGTGTCCGCCCCAAAACCCACCATCATCCTGGTGCACGGCGCCTTTGCGGAGAGTTCCAGCTGGAACGGCGTGGCCGCCAGGCTCGAGCGCGATGGCTATGCCGTGATCGCGGCCGCCAATCCGCTGCGCGGCGTGCAAAGCGACGCGGCGAACGTGTCTTCGTTGATCCGGTCCATCCGGGGCCGCGTCGTACTGGTCGGGCATTCTTATGGCGGGCCGGTTATAAGCGAGGCAGCAAACAACAAGGCCAACGTCATGGCGTTGGTCTATGTTGCCGGCTTCCTGCCTCTGCCGGGCGAGTCGAGCGCGTCCCTTTCCAAACAATTTCCCGGCAGTACGCTGGGCGACGTGCTGAAGCCGGTGGCTTTGGCGGACGGCGACGAGGATCTGTACATCGATCCCGCCAAGTTCCGGGCACAATTTGCCGCAGATGTCCCGGCCGCGCAGACTGCATTGATGGCCGCAACCCAGCGGCCCGTGCTGCTATCGGCGCTGGCGGAACCATCCCGCACGGCAAGCTGGCAGCGCCTTCCGACCTACGTGATCTACGGATCGGCCGACCGGAATATTCCCGCCGCGGCAATGGAGTTCATGGCATATCGTGCCAACGCACGGCACATAGTGCGGGTTAACGGCGCTTCGCATGCTGTCATGGTGTCGCATCCAGCCGAAGTCGCCGCCCTCATCGAAGAGGCAGCTGCAAGCCGCTAAGGAACCAGACATGACCCAGCCCATCCGTATCCTGCTGCAGACGACGATCCCGACCATCGAGAATGATTGGCATATCGGACGTTTCGCCCTGTTGCGGGACCATCTGGCGTCGCTGAAGGCGCCGGAAGGCGCAGCCCTGTTCAATGTGGTGGCACGGGATCGGGAGGGCAGCGGCGTTCCGGACCCGATCCTGTCGAAGATCGACACGTCGGATTTCGACCAGCTCTGGCTGTTCGCGGTCGATGTCGGCGATGGGCTGCATGCGGAGGATTGCGAAGCGATAGCCCGGTTTCGGCGTCGGGGCGGGGGGCTTCTGGTCGCAAGAGACCATATGGATCTGGGTTGCTCAGTGCTGTCGTTGCTGGGTGTGGGCCGGGCAAACCATTTCCACAGCTGCAATCCCGATCCGGACGAAAGCAGGCGACGCATCGACGACATCGGCACGCCCGCGATCCTCTGGCCCAACTTCCATTCCGGGCGAAACGGGGACGTCCAGCGGATCCTGCTGAACGCGCCCATCCACCCCGTCTTCCGGGCAGCCGACATCGAAGGTGGCGTGATCCGCCATCTTCCCGCCCATCCTCATGAGGGATCGGTATCCGCTCCCGCCGGCGACCCGACCGCGCGGGTCGTCGCGACGGGCACCAGCCGCCAAACCGGCGCGCGTTTCAACATTGCCGTCGCCTTCGCCGCGACGGAAGAAACGGGCCCCGCCTGGAGCGAGTCCACCTTCCACCACTTCGCCAGCTACAATTGGGATCCGAGCGTCGGCGCTCCCGACTTCGTCTCCGAACCCGTGGGCGACACGCTCGCGACGACGCCGGAAGCGCTCGCCTCGGTGCACGCTTATGCGCGCAACATCGGCTTGTGGCTGGCCGGCAGATTGAACGAAGGCGAAGCCGATCAGATCGACCGGGAACTGGACGAGACGCTCGACGAAAGCTTTCCGGCAAGCGATCCGCCCTCATTCAATTGAGGCGGAGCGGCCCCGGATTTGACGGTTCGGCATCCGGGCGGTGCCGGGGCCGAGGGTCTCGTCCGGGCCTTCGTTACGAACATGGTCGTAACGCATATGCACATCGACCAGGATGGATTGCCAAAGATTTAGCTGTGGGAGGCTGGGCCGTTTTGGGAGGCTCTGGGACCTCCTGAAAAGCGGTGATGGTCGGGGAGACAGGATTCGAACCTGCGGCCCCCTGGTCCCAAACCAGGTGCGCTACCAGACTGCGCCACTCCCCGACGCCAGCGGCCCGATCGTCAGGGTGGAGCGCGTGCGCTTCGCCGCTGACGGGAATCAGGCTGTCACTGAAGGGTGGCGCTTAGCGGAGAGTTGGCGTCAGTGAAAGTCGCGACTGGCGGGTAATATGCGCACGTCGCGCGGATGGCGTCCGCGCGGGACGGTGTCGCGCGGCAATTGGGGGTGTTCGAACACGTCGGCGCGGCTCAGTTGCGGGCGGGTTTCATGCTCTTCGGACAGGCGATCGAGCAAAGCGGTGCGGTCGATCACATGCGCGCCCATCAGATGAACCACGCCTTCCTCGCTTTTCTGGAGGATGCCGTGCACCTCCATCAGCCGTGAGGCCATGACCGGGCGGCGATATTTCTCGAAGTCGCGCGCCCATAACAGCACGTTGGTGATGCCGGTCTCATCCTCCAGCGTGATGAAGATCGCCTTGCCTTCACCCGGGCGCTGGCGGACCAGCACCACGCCCGCGACCCTGGCGCGGGTGCCGTCCTTGGCGTCGTTGACCTGCGCCGAACTCAGCACGCCTTCGGCCGCGAACAGGTGGCGCAGGAAAGACATGGGATGCGCCTTCAGCGACAGGCGCGTGGTCTGGTAATCCGCCGCGACATGCTCGCCGAGCGGCATGGCGGGAAGCTTGGGATCCTCCTCCTGGCCCAGTTCGCGCGCATCCGCCGCGGCGAAGAGAGGGAGGGCATCGGTGGGCGTACGCCGCACCTCCCACAAAGCCTGACGGCGATCGTAACCGAAGGCGCGAAAGGCATCGGCATCCGCCAGCAGGCGGAGCGCGCGCGCCGGCAGTTTGGCGGCCCGCGCCAGCGCCTCGATCCGCTGCGCCGGATCGCCCGCCCTGATCGTGCCGCGCGCGGCCATGATCGCCTGCGCCCATTCCTCCCTGAACCCGTCGATCTGGCGGAAACCGAGCCGCACGGCGGGCGCGCCCGCGCCGGGCTCGAGCTTATTGTCCCAATCGCTATGCGCGGCGTCGATCTCGCGCACCTCGACCTTATGATCGCGCGCGCAGCCGACGATTTGCGCGGGCGCATAGAAGCCCATCGGTTGCGAATTGAGCAAAGCCGCGCAGAAAGCAGCCGGATGTCTTTTCTTGAGGAAGGCCGAGGCGTAGACCAGGATCGCGAAGCTGAGCGCATGGCTTTCGGGGAAACCATAGCTGCCGAACCCCTTGATCTGGTCGAAGCAGCGCCGCGCGAATTCCTCGGAATAGCCCCGCTGGGTCATGCCGCCGACCATCTTCTCCTCGAACTGGGGCATGGTGCCGACATTGCGGAAGGTCGCCATCGCGCGGCGGAATTTGTTGGCATCGGACGGGCTGAAACTGGCGGCGACGATCGCGAGCTTCATCGCCTGTTCCTGGAACAGGGGCACGCCCAAGGTCTTGCCGAGAATGCCGCGCAGCTCGTGCGGATCGTGCGGCGGGGCGGGAGAAGGGAAGATGGCTTTTTCCTTGCCCTGTCGCCGCCTGAGATAGGGATGCACCATATTGCCCTGGATCGGGCCGGGCCGGACGATCGCAACCTGGATGACGAGGTCGTAGAGCGTGCGCGGGCGCAGCCGCGGCAGCATGTTCATCTGCGCGCGGCTTTCGACCTGGAACACGCCGATACTGTCGCCTTCGCACAGCATGTCATAGACGTCGCTTTGCCCGGCCGGGAGCGTGCGCAGCTCGTACGCCTGACCCTGGCCCTGGCCGAGATGGTCGAAATCCCGGATCAGGTCGAACGCCTTGCGGATGCAGGTGAGCATGCCGAGCGCGAGCACGTCGACCTTCATCAATTTGAGCGCGTCGATATCGTCCTTGTCCCATTCGATGAAGGTGCGGTCTTCCATCGCGGCGTGATGGATCGGCACGGTCTCGTCGAGCCGATGCTCGGTCAGCACATAGCCGCCGACATGCTGCGACAGGTGCCGCGGGAAAGGCGCCTCCAGCAGCTTTGCGACGAAATGGTTGAGCCGCTCGATCTCGGGATTGTGGAGGTCGAAGCCGGTCTCCTTGAACCGTGCCTCCTCCATCTGGCTGGAATAGCTGCCCCACACCGTACTCACCAGGCGGGTGGTGACGTCCTCGGTCAGGCCCAACGCCTTGCCGACCTCGCGCACCGCCGATCGCGAACGATAATGGATGACGGTCGCGACGATGCCCGCGCGGTGGCGGCCATAGCGTTCATAGACATATTGCATCACCTCCTCGCGCCGCTCATGCTCGAAATCCACGTCGATATCGGGGGGCTCGTCGCGATCCTCCGACATGAAGCGCGAGAAGAGCAAATCATGCTCGGCCGGATCGACCGGCGTGACGTCGAGCAGATAGCAGACCATCGAATTGGCCGCCGATCCGCGCCCTTGGCAGAGAATGCCCTTCGATCGCGCGAACCGGACCAGATCATGCACGGTCAGAAAATAATAAGGCAGATCGGGCCGGATCGCGATCAGCTTGAACTCCTCCTCGATCATCGCCCGCACCTTGGCGGAGACGCCGTCCGGCCAGCGCCTTAGCGCGGCCTCCTCGACCAGATGCCGAAGCCAGGCGAGCGGCTCCCAGCCGTCGGGCACGGGCTCGTGCGGATATTCATATTTGAGGTCGCCGAGATCGAAGCGGATGCGCTGGTGGAAGCGCAAGGTCTCCTCGATCGCTTGCGGATGGTCGCGGAACAGGCGCGCCATTTCGGCGGACGACTTCAGATGGCGCTCGCCATTGGCCTCGAACCTCTTGCCGCCCTCCTGCACGGTGATGCCGAGCCGGATCGCGGTCAGCACATCCTGCAGCGGCCGGTCCTCGGGCGCGGCGTAGAGCGCGTCGTTGATCGCGAGCAAAGGCACGTCGGCATTGCGCGCGAGGCCGGCCAGTTTGGCGAGCTTGCGCTGGTCGGCGCCCGCCCGCCGCATCGCCGCGCCGAGCCAGACGCGGTCGGGCGCGACGGCGCGCAGGGTGGCGAGGGTGCGGGAGAGGATATCCTGGGTTGGCCGCTGAGGGAAAGCGATGACATTGCCGTCCTTTACTCCGTCATTCCCGCGAAGGCGGGAATCCACCGAGCCGCAGGCGCTGGCCTCCCGGTGGAGTCCCGCCTTCGCGGGAATGACGTTGGAGAGGAGAAGGGCTTCCCCCTCATCCGGCGGCAGGATCGTCTGCTTCTCGGCTTTGCGCTCGACGCCTTCATTCTCGCGCCGCGTGCTGGCTGGCAGCACGATCAGCAGCAGATCCTGATGGAAAGCGAGCAGATCCTCCAGCTTCAGCACGCAATCGCCTTTGTCCGCGCGCAGGTTTCCGGTCGAAAGCAGGCGGCACAGCCGCCCCCAGCCATGGCGCGTCTCGGGGTAGGCGATGATGTCGGGTGTGCCGTCGGCGAAGACCAGCCGTGCGCCGGTGACGAGCTTGAAGTCGGGCGGCGGCTCGCCCAGCACTTCATGGCATTTGGTGCGCGCATCCTTGAGCGCGAGCCACACGCGCACCACCCCCGCGACCGTGTTGCGGTCGGCGATGCCCAGGCCGGCATGACCAAGCTCGAATGCGCGTGCGAGCAGGTCCACGCCGTTGCTCGCGCCATGCAGGAAGGAGAAATGGCTCGCGCAGGCGAGCTCGACATAGGCCGGCTCGGTCATGCGAACAGCCCGTGCAGATACCAATCGGGCGGGGGCCCGCCGCTTTCGTGCAGGCCATGGCGGAACAGCCAGAAGCGATGGCCGGCCGCATCCTCGACCCGATAATAATCGCGGGGCTTGCCGCCACGGTCGCGCCGCCGCCACCATTCGGCGGCGATCCGCTCGGGCCCTTCCCAACGTATGACGGCATAGCTTTTTCCCCGCCAGGTGAAGCGCATCGGCGGCCCATCGGGCACCTCGGATATGACCGCGCCGACCGGTTGGGGCGGATCGAACAGCCGCAAGGGCCGTATCGGCGGCTCGCTCTCCGGCGCGGGCTCCCAGATCGGAGCGTTCGATGGCGCGCAGACGGTGGCGGCGCATTCGGGGATATGCGTATTTTCGGGCCGCACGCGATGGACGCGCCGTGCGCCCAGCCGGACCGAGAGGCGGTCGATCAGCTCGGCCAGATCCTCCGCGTGGCGCGATGGCGCGAGATGATCGTCCTGGCGCGCCACCAAGGTTTCGCACTGACCGATATCCAATCGGATCATGTCGAAGCCGAAGCCGGGATCGATCGGATCGGACAATGCGTCCAGCCGCTCGCGGAACAGGCGGATCAGCAAGGCCGGGTCGCGCGTCGGATGGCCGGTGGCGACCTCCAAGGGCAGGATCGCGCCGTCGCTGCGGAAGAAGCGCGCGACGAAGCGGCGCCCGCCCTCATGCCGTTCGAGCAG
>Ga0070660_100000354_pt1 | contig 30590 bp, 30 predicted proteins | sample KBSC33metaG_FD_64670 | JGI IMG/M metagenome (GOLD analysis project Ga0070660, IMG submission 64670) | Corn rhizosphere microbial communities from Kellogg Biological Station, Michigan, USA - KBS C3-3 metaG | ecosystem: Host-associated > Plants > Roots > Rhizosphere > Soil ... | reverse complement strand
GCCGCTTGTACTTGATGCCTTCAAAGGCAAATGGATCATGCTGATGGTCGATGCGGGTAATTGCGGTGAGGCTTGCAGGATAAAGCTTTATGAGATCCGTCAGTTACGCCTGGCCCAAGGCAAGGACATGGACCGCATTGAACGGGTTTGGCTGATCACTGACAAAGAGCCGCTCGAAACTATGCTGATGCGTGAGTATGACGGCACCCACATGCTGCGCGCGAAGCCGGAAGCGGTTAAAGCTTGGTTGCCGATTGATGCCGATACGCAGGCGTCCGATCATATCTACCTTATCGATCCGCTTGGCAATCTGATGATGCGTTTCCCAAAGAACGCCGATCCGAACAAGATCAAGCGTGATATCGTGAAGCTGCTCAAGGCTTCTCGCATAGGGTGAGGCCATGCTGATTCAACTTGCCCTCACTGGGCTGCTGGCGGCGCTATTGCCGCTTTCCATCGTTTGGGTATCGCGCGATAGTGATAAATATCGCAAGCTGGCATGGGTCACGCTCTTTCTGACCTTCGACCTGATTATGTTCGGTGCATTTACCCGGCTCACCGATTCCGGCCTTGGTTGCCCGGATTGGCCGGGGTGCTACGGCCATGCCAATCCGCTGCAGGCGCATGAGTCCATCAGTGCCGCAGAGGCTGCGATGCCAACCGGACCGGTAACGGTGATGAAGGCGTGGATAGAAATGATTCACCGCTATCTTGCCATGGCAGTCGGCATTCTCATCATCGCGCTTGCGATCATTGCATGGCGGAACTGGCTGAAATCGGGCCGGTCCGATAGGCGCTTTATGCCGTTGTTGCCGAGTCTGTTGTTCTTTTTTGTTTGCCTGCAGGGGGCGTTTGGGGCATGGACGGTGACACTGAAGTTACAACCAGTGATCGTTACCACGCATTTGCTGCTCGGGATGGCTTTAATGGCGATGCTGACCTGGTTTGTCGCACGGCAAAGTCATCATGCGCCGGTTGCATCGAAGGCATTTGCATTGCGTGTCCCGGCGATGTCTGCGCTTGCGGTCTTGGCCGTTCAGATTGCACTCGGCGGTTGGGTCAGCACCAACTATGCAGCGCTTGCCTGCATGGATTTCCCGCTGTGTCATGGCAATGTAATACCGGAGATGGATTTCGGTAACGGTTTTACGCTCTGGCGACATCTCGGCCAAACCGCCAATGGCGAATACCTGCCATTTCCGGCGCTGACAGCCATACACTGGACTCATCGCAATTTCGCCTTCGTAGTCCTTGCCGTTGTGGCATTTGCCGGGCACAAGGCGCTCAGGATCGACGGCTTGCAAAAAAACGGGCGTTGGCTGTTGATTGTTGCCGGACTTCAGCTTGTCACCGGCATTTCGACAATTTTCCTTCAGTGGCCGCTTGTCTTGGCGGTTGCTCATAATGGAGGGGCGGCGCTGCTCTTGCTGTTGCTTGTCATGTTAAACTACAAGATTGGCATCTCGGCGCGTAGTGTCGCCGACGGAGTCGCAACCCATCTTGCCGGCAGCATGAGATCCAAGTGACCACACTGACCGTTCATTCCAACCGTTTTTCCCAGTACTGGACGCTGACCAAACCACGCGTCACGCAGCTTGCCGTCTTTTGCGCGGTAATCGGCATGTTCCTAGCAACTCCCGAACTACCCGACTGGCGAGTCCTGGTTTCGGCAACTATCGGCATCTGGTTGCTGGCCGGCGCAGCCTTTGCCGTTAATTGCCTGGTTGAGCGTGAGATTGATGCGCGCATGGCGCGCACCGCTCGTCGCCCTGTTGCACGCGGCGAAATCACTGTGAAGCAGACACTGGTGTTCTCCGGCGTTTTGGGTGGTATCGGTATGTGGGTGCTGTTCAATTTCGTCAATCCGCTGACGATGTGGCTGACTTTCGCCACCTTTGTCGGTTATGCCGTGATCTACACGATGATCCTCAAGCCGGCCACCCCGCAGAACATCGTCATCGGCGGCCTGTCCGGCGCAATGCCGCCGGCGCTCGGCTGGGCTGCGATCGCCAACGACGTGCCGATGCAAGCGTGGATTCTCGTGTTGATCATCTTTGTCTGGACTCCTCCCCATTTCTGGTCGCTTGCGCTTTATCGCCGTGATGACTACGCGAAGTCCGGCCTGCCGATGCTGCCGGTCACGCATGGCCTCAAATTCACGCAATTCCATATCTGGCTTTATACGATTGCGCTTGTCGCCACTACCATGCTGCCTTATGCAGTACGCATGAGCGGTCTGATCTACCTTGCCAGCGCAGCAGTGCTTGGTGTTATTTTCCTCTGGTATGCTTGGCGCATCTGGAAACGATATACCGATCTGCTGGCGCGCCAGACCTTTGCTTATTCGATCATCTACTTGTCGCTCTTGTTTGCGGCGCTTTTGGTCGATCACTACGTCAAGTTGTAATATGGCAAGTCTTTTTCGACGCGCAGTCGTGGCGACGCTTGCCGCCGTCTTTAGTCTTGCGGCTTGCGAACGTGAGGGGGCAAAAGGGCTGGCAGCAGCCTTTTCCGTGCGTGACGGCTTCAAGAACACCGACATTACCGGCCTCGACTACGGCAAGGATTTTTCTCTGCCTGATTACAACGGCAAGCTGCGTACTCTGGCGGATTTCAAAGGCAAGGCCGTCGTCATTTTCTTCGGCTATACACAGTGCCCGGACGTATGTCCGACCACCATGGCGGAAATGGCTACGGTGATGCAACAGCTTGGCCCGCTCGCCGACCGGGTGCAAGTGCTGTTTGTGACCCTCGATCCCGAGCGTGATACGCCGGAGCTACTGGCGAAATACGTGCCGTCCTTTGATCCGCGTTTCCTTGGCTTGGTGGGGGACAAAGCGGCGACCGAGAAAGTCGCGAAGGAATTCAAGGTGTTTTATCAAAAAGTGCCCGGTAAACAGCCAGGGAGTTATACGGTTGATCATACCGCTGGCAGCTATGTTTTCGATGCGCAAGGGCGGATTCGCTTGTTCTTGCGTCACGGCCAAGGTCCGGAATCGATTGCGCACGACCTAAGGTTGTTGCTGTCCTGATAGTGGTTTTTTCCATGAAAAACAAAAAGGCGCTCCGGGGAGCGCCTTTTTATTGTTGCCATAGAGCGATTACGCGTAGGCTGCCAATGCACCCTTCATTTTCTTCAGAGCAGCGCTTTCAATTTGGCGAATACGTTCAGCCGATACGCCGAATTCATCTGCCAGCTCATGCAGCGTTGCACCAGAGCCGTCATCGTTAGCCAGCCAGCGGGCCTCTACAATGCGACGAGAACGCGGGTCGAGCTTGTCCAGTGCAGCTTCCAGTCCTTCCGATTGCAAACGATCATACTGGCGTGCTTCCAGTGCCTTGATCGGCTCATGGGCATCGGACGAGAGGTAGGCGATCGGTGCAAACTTGTCGTCTTCGTCATCCGCTGGCGCATCCAGCGCGATGTCATGGCCCGACATGCGCGTCTCCATCTCGATCACTTCCTCGCGCTTGACGTTGAGTGTCTTTGCCAAGTCGTCTACTTGGGCCGGCGTCATTGCGTCAAGGCTTTCCTTATGGCTGCGCAGGTTGAAAAACAGCTTGCGTTGAGCCTTTGTCGTCGCCACTTTAACGAGACGCCAGTTCTTCAGGATGTACTCGTGGATTTCTGCCTTGATCCAGTGGATCGCGTACGAAACGAGGCGTACACCCTGATCAGGATCAAAACGCTTTACAGCCTTCATCAAGCCAATATTGCCTTCCTGAATAAGGTCCGCATGCGGCAATCCGTAGCCGAGATAGCCGCGCGCTATCGAGACGACAAGCCGCAGATGCGACATGACCAATTTTTGCGCTGCAGCAAGATCATTCTGATCCTTCAGGCGTCGCGCAAGTGTCGTCTCTTCCTCATGCGAGAGCATGGGAATGTGATTAACTGCCGAGATATAGGCTTCAATATTGCCCAAGCTGACCGGGAAACCGAGTGCTAGAGCGTTATTGCTCCTCGGAACCAATGCAGTTTGTGCTTTCATTCTTTCTCCTTGCTACCTATCCATAGCCGTCCGCAAATAAGCGTCAGCCGAATTAGTTTGAATTTTATATTAGCACTCTCCGCATGAGAGTGCTAATCGACGATTTCAACAGGTTATATAGCGAAAAGGCTATGGCGGCAATCACTTCTATTGTAAAAATCTTCATTTTTTTCCAGACATTGGCAAGAAATTGTGCCGGATCAAGCTCCTTCAGCAGTAATCGCCAGATATCGCCTTATGAAATGCGGCCTAGATGACGCTTGACGCTCAATAATGCGCCTATTAATCCGAGCCCGGCGCTCATTGCCAATAATGCAATTTCAATAGAGAAATTCAATGGTGCCAATTGGAATTCCGATGCATAAAGCCGTGCGAATTCCACAATTGCTCCATTCAGCGGTCCTAATGCGGTAGCCACCATGCCCAGTGCAACCGCCCCTGCGCATAGGCCGAGCAGGGCTCCTGTATAAAAGAATGGACGACAGATGAAAGCATTGGTTGCGCCGAACATGCGGCACACCTCGATTTCCTCGCGCTGGGTCATTACTTGCAGCCGGATGGTATTGAACACGACGGCCATTACGACCACGCCAAGGGTGGCAGCGAGGAAAAACAGCACCAGCCTCAACACATGCAGCAATGCCGCCAGCCGCTTTACCCAAGCCGAATCAACCTGAACGTATTCGACACCGGGAAGAGCCTTGAGTTGCGCAGCGAGCATATCGATTCGGGTTGCTTCTCCTGCATCACGGAAGCTGGCCAGCTTGAGTATATAGCCGTCGGGCAAGGGGTTGTCGCCGAGTGCGGTGATGGCATCTGAAAAGCCCGTCTTGTTCTTGAGCAGAGTTAGCGCCTGCTCGCGTGGGACGAACTCCAGTTTGCCGGTGCTGCGGCTGTCCTGAACGATGCGGCGGATTTGTGGCGCAAGTGCCGTCACTCGTTCTCTCGGCGTATCCATGGCCATGAAGATGCTGATCTCGGGCTCGACTGCCAGTTGTTCGGACAACGGCCGTATATTTTCAAGGACGGTCAGGCCGGCAAACGGCAGGGCGAGTGCGATCGCGACTACCAGCACATTAAGGCCAAAGCTTCCCGGCGCATGGAGCAAATGCTTGAAGGCGTCTGTCAGCGCGAATGCGTGCTGCCGCAGCCAGGTATTCATGGATTTGCCTCCCGTGCCAAGCGGCCGCGCTCGAGATAGATGACGCGAGAAGCGCCGTTTAGTATCTGCTCGTCATGAGTGGCGATGAGGCAAGTTACACCTACGCCGTGAAAGTCGTTCAAGGCATCCATCACCTTGTTGGCGCTGGCGCGGTCGAGATTGGCAGTCGGCTCATCGGCGAGAATGATTTGGGGTCGATTAACGATTGCGCGGGCGATTGCAACGCGTTGCTGTTCTCCACCCGATAGCGACATCGGGAAGAATGGCGACTTGTCGAGCAGGCCGACCTTGTCGAGCGCGGCGCGTGCACGTTTTTCCGCATCGGCTTTCGGATTGCCTGCCACCAGCAGTGGGAGCATGACGTTGGCTAACACACTGCGGTCGTTGAGCAGTGTTTGTTGCTGGAAGATCAAGCCGAGACTGCGGCGCAGATAGGGAATGCCGGAACTCTTGATGCGGCAGATATTCTGCCCGTTAACGGCAATTGTGCCCGAGTTGGGGCGCTCGATGGCAGCGATCATCTTCAGCAGTGTCGATTTGCCGGCCCCTGACGGACCGGACAGGAAGACCAGTTCCCCCTTGCCGATCGATAGGGTGATGTCGGCGAGAGCGATGCTGTCGCGCCCGTAGTGTTTGGAAACCTGCTGAAACTCGATCATGTCAGGTGAGCAGGGCGTCGACGAATTCTTCAGCATTGAATGGCTGCAGATCTTCGATCTTTTCGCCCACGCCGATGAAATAGACCGGGACCGGTCGTGTTTTCGCGATCGCTGCCAACACTCCGCCCTTGGCCGTGCCATCGAGCTTGGTGATGACTAGGCCGGTCAATTGCAGGGCGTCGTCAAAAGCCTTGACTTGCGCCAAGGCGTTCTGGCCGGTGTTGCCGTCGATCACCAGTAAAACTTCGTGCGGTGCGCCATCCATCCCTTTGGCGACGACACGTTTGATTTTCTTCAGCTCTTCCATCAGGTGCAGTTGTGTCGGCAGGCGACCGGCCGTATCGACCATGACGACATTGACATTGCGTGCCTTGGCTGATTGCACAGCGTCGAATGCAACAGCAGCAGGATCGCCGGACTCCTGCGAGATCACGGTCACGTTGTTGCGCTCTCCCCAAATCGCAAGTTGTTCGCGTGCTGCTGCACGGAAGGTGTCGCCGGCCGCGAGCAAGACGGACTGATGATGGGCCTGCAGGTGTTTGGCCAGTTTGCCGATGGTGGTGGTCTTGCCGGCACCGTTGACACCGGCAATCATCATCACCAATGGCTGGTGGCGGCCAAGCACCAGTGGTTTCTGCAACGGCGTCAGCATCTCGATCAGCAGCGTGCGCAGTGCGGCTTTCACCTGCTGCGCTTCGGTCAGCTTTTCGGCTTTTACCTTTTTTTTCAGTGCGTCGAGCAGGATTTGCGTTGCTTCGACGCCGGCATCGGACACCAGTAGCGCCGATTCGAGTTCATCATAAAGATCGTCGTCGATCTTCGCGCCGACGAACAGCGTGGTGAGATTGGCCGAGGTCTTTGACAAGCCGGCCTTGAGTTTTTGCAGCCAGGATTTCTTTTGCTCCGGTGGAGCAGGTTCGGCCGGGACGATTTCTTCGATGACTTCCTGCGCGACGACGACGGGCGATGATTCGGGGGGAATCTCGGGGGCAGGTACGGGTTGTTGGACTGGCGCCGGCTCCACCGCAGGAATCGGCGGCGTTGGCGCGGGCGTGTCTTTCGGCTTTCTCTTGAAGAAACTAAACATGAAGCTGAATGGGAAGGCGGTCAAGGCGCTGCCGCGCCAACGAAAGAAGATACAATCTGGAACTCGTTTTCCGCGTGGCGCCCGTTTACCATGGACGCCGCTTTTTAAGCGAATCCTCCATTTTACCAGAGCAAAGATGATGAAATTCCGGATCGCCGCCGCTTTTGCCGGTTTGGCATTGAGCTGGCTTCCCACCGTTGCGCTTGCCGAGATTGCACAGGAATTCATGCTGAAGAACGGCATGAAAATTATCGTCAAGGAAGATCATCGTGCGCCCACCGTGGCGCACATGATCTGGTACAAGACCGGTTCGATGGACGAGGTCAATGGCACAACAGGTATTGCGCATGCGCTGGAGCATATGATGTTCAAGGGCACGAAAACCTTGAAGCCAGGTGAGTTCAGCAAGCGTGTCGCCGCCCTCGGCGGGCGCGAGAATGCATTTACCAATAAGGACTACACGGCCTATTTTCAACAGATTGAAAAGTCGAAACTGAATCAGGTGATGGCGCTCGAAGCTGACCGCATGGCCAATCTGATCTTCGATAAGGACGAATTCTCCAAGGAAATCCGGGTCGTCATGGAAGAGCGCCGCTGGCGTACCGACGACCAGCCAATTCCCTTGGTGTACGAAGCCTTGTATGCGACCGCGTTCAACGCCCATCCCTATCACCATCCTGTAGTGGGTTGGATGAGCGATCTGCAAAGCATGACGGTTGGCGACGCGCGTTCCTGGTATCAGCACTGGTACGCACCGAACAACGCGACGATGGTGGTCAGCGGCGATGTCGATGCAAAACAGGTTTACAAGCTCGCGGAGAAATATTTCGGCCAGATCCCGCGCAAGGCCGTGCCGGTCACCCGGTCTCAAACCGAGCCGCTACAGCGCGGTATCCGCCGCGTTACGGTCAAGGCGCCGGCGGAAAATCCCTATGTGGTTCTGGCATTCAAGGTGCCCACCCTGCGCGACGTCGAGCGTGACATGAATGTGCATGCGCTCGACGTGCTGGCCGCCATTCTCGACGGCTATGACAATGCTCGCCTGAGCGCGAAGCTGGTTCGCACCGATAAAGTGGCGAATTCAGTCGGGGCCGGCTACGACAATATCGCGCGCGGGCCGTCGCTCTTCTTGCTTGACGGTACACCGGCCAAGGGAGTGACGACTGAGCAACTCGAGAAACTGTTGCGTGCCGAGGTCGAGCGCATTGCGCGCGATGGTGTGTCGGAAGATGAGCTCAAGCGCGTGAAGGCGCAATTGATCGCTTCGCAGATCTACAAGCGCGACTCCATCTTCGGCCAGGCAATGGAAATCGGTACGATGGAAATGTCTGGCCTGTCCCACACCCAGATCGACCGTGTTATCGACAAACTCAAGGAAGTCACGGCCGATCAGGTGAAGGCGGTGGCGCAGAAATATTTCAGCGACGATACGCTGACAGTTGCCACGCTCGTCCCATTGCCCTTGACGGAAAAGAAAGCGCCGCCCGCCGGCTTGCGCCACTGATTTCAAGGATAAAAAATGAAACGCTTGTTCTCGATCTTCGTCTTGTCGCTGGTGACCGTTGCGCCAGCGCAGGCCGCGCTGAAAATCCAATCCTGGAAGCTGGCTAACGGCACCCGTGTACTGTTCGTTGAAAATCACTCCATTCCCATCGTTGACCTGAATGTTCAGTTCGATGCCGGTTCTCGACGCGACCCCGATGGGAAGGCCGGCACTGCGTCCCTGACCAATGCGATGCTGGCGCGCGGCCTGCATGCATCGAATACGCCTTTGCCGGAACCGGCTATGACAGAGGCCGAAATTTCGGACCAATTCGCCGACATCGGCGCGCAGCGCGCTGGGGGAGCGGGTGCCGACCGCGCCGATATCTCGTTGCGCACACTAAGCAGTCGTGCCGAACGAGATACGGCAGTGAAGTTGGTGGCGCGCATTCTGGCGCATCCAAGCTTCCCCGAAGACTTCTTTGCGCGTGACAAGGCGCGTACGCTTGCCGCCGTTCGCGAGGATGAGACCAAGCCGGAAACGATTGCTGACAAGGCATTTTGGCGCTTGTTGTACGGTGAGCACCCCTATGCTAAGCAAGAGACGGTGCCATCTGTGGAAGCAATTACGCGTGATGACCTTGTCACGTTCCATGCGAAGCACTATGTTGCCAACCGCGCCATCGTGTCGCTGATCGGCGATGTCACACGCGACGAGGCCGATGCAATCGCGCAGCAACTGACCATGCGGCTGCCGCAGGGCGAGTCGCTGCCGGAGCTGCCGCCAGTGCGACTGTCGGCGGCACACGAAGAGCGCATTGAACACCCGGCATCGCAGACGCATGTGCTGTTGGGCATGCCCGCATTATCACGCGGCGATCCCGACTACTTTGCGCTCATAGTAGGCAACTACGTGCTCGGCAGTGGTGGTTTCGTGTCGCGCTTGATGCACGAGGTGCGCGAGAAACGCGGTTTGTCGTATAGCGTGTACAGCTCCTTCAATCCCTTGGCCCAGCCCGGGCCATTCCAGGCTGGATTCCAGACGCAGCGGGCGCAGACTGCGGATGCCTTGAGGGTGACACGCGATACCATTGCGACATTCCTGCGCGATGGCCCGACCAAAGAAGAACTGCAGGCGGCAAAGAACAACCTGATCGGCGGCTTCCCGCTGCGTATCGATAACAACCGCAAGATTCTCGACAACATGGCGGCCATCGGCTTCTATAACTTGCCGTTTGACTATCTCGATACTTGGACATCGAACGTCGCCAAGGTCACGATTGCGGACATTAAGGCAGCATTCAGTCGCAAGCTTGCGCTCGACAAGATGTCAACCGTGATCGTGGGCGATGTGAAATAGCATGAAGCAAAGAAAAGTCTCTCGCCCTGAAACTGCGCGTGCACCACATCACGTGCGCATTATCGGCGGTCAGTGGAAGCGTACGCCATTGGCTGTGCTCGACGCAGAAGGCTTGCGCCCGACGCCGGATCGTGTACGTGAGACCACGTTCAATTGGCTCAGCCATCTGCTGGAAGGCGGTTGGGAGCAGACCGCGTGTCTGGATCTGTTTGCCGGCACGGGGGCGCTTGGCTTTGAAGCAGCTAGCCGGGGCGCTGCGCAAGTGGTGATGGTGGAAAACAACCTGCAGGCGGTGCGCCAGCTCGAGGCGACCAAGGCCAAGCTGAAGGCCGAACACGTCACGATTCAGCGGGGCGATGCGCTGTCATTTGTGCAAAATCTGGCGGCACGCGCTACATCGGCCTTTGACCTGATTTTTCTCGATCCGCCGTATCACCAGGATTGGTTGGTAAAAATACTACCCCTATGCCATCAGCTGTTGAGCGAAGGCGGCATGGTCTATGCTGAAGCTGAAGGCCCGTTGCCGGCCGAGGCAGATTGGATGCGCGATTGGGAAATCGTGCGAGCCGACAAGGCGGGCATGGTTTTCTATCATGTACTGTGCAGCAAGAGTGGGGCGGATTTTCAGGCATAATGCGCACTTTGCGCACTTCGGGATGACTTCCCGGCCAGGCTGAGCGCCCGAAGAGGAAAACAGGCATGGTCACGGCGCTGCGCATGTCAATGTGAAGAATTTGCTTAAACTGGTCAGGAGCCGCGATGGTTACAGCTGTTTACCCCGGAACATTCGATCCGCTCACGCGCGGTCACGAGGATTTGGTCCGTCGCGCATCGGGGCTGTTCGACAAGCTGATCGTCGGTGTCGCCGACAGCAAGGCCAAGCAGCCCTTTTTCTCGCTTGAGGAGCGCCTGGACATTGCACGTGAGGTATTGGGACATTATCCGAACGTCGAAGTCGAGGGCTTTTCCGGTCTGTTGAAAGACTTCGTACGCATCCATGATGCACGCGTTATCGTCCGCGGCCTGCGTGCCGTCTCGGATTTCGAATACGAATTCCAGATGGCCGGCATGAACCGCTACCTGCTGCCGGATGTCGAAACCCTGTTCCTGACCCCGTCGGACCAATATCAGTTCATTTCCGGCACCATCGTGCGCGAAATCGCCGTGCTGGGCGGGGATGTGTCGAAATTTGTCTTTCCTTCGGTAGAGAGGTGGTTGAAGGACAAGATCGCGGCCGGCGCGAAATAGCAGTCGAGGTTGCCATGGCGTTAATGATCACGGACGAATGCATCAACTGCGATGTGTGCGAGCCCGAGTGCCCGAACGATGCTATTTACATGGGCCCGGAGATTTACGAGATCGATCCGAACAAGTGCACCGAATGCGTCGGTCATTTCGACGTGCCGCAATGTCAGCAGATCTGTCCGGTGGAATGCATTCCGTTCAATCCTGTCTGGCGCGAGACTCAGGAAGAATTGCAAGCGAAGTATGAAAGGCTGCAGGCCGAGAAAGCAAAGACGGATCAGCAGTAATCAGGAATAAACGCTCAATCGGCCGCAACAACTCTGTTGCGGCCGTTTTGTTTTGCCGCATACAAAGCGTGATCGGCGCGTGCTACGAATGTCTGTGCAGTGGTGTCCAGCGGTCCGGTGGCCGCATCCATCCCCAATGCCGCCACGCCGATCGATACTGTCACTTTCAATGAATGCCCGTCGGCCAGCGTCAGCGGCTGTTCCGCTATGCTCTGCCGAATGCGTTCCGCGACCAAGGTCGCTTCCGGCAGCTTGGCATCGATCAGAAGCGCCACGAATTCTTCCCCGCCAAAGCGGCCAAGCGCGTCGGAAAGGCGCAACTCGGCCTTGATGCGTCCGGCCACCGCGCGCAGTACCTCGTCACCAGCCTGATGGCCGATACGATCGTTGATCTGCTTGAAGTGGTCGATGTCGATATACATGCAAGACAAGCCATAGCCCTGTCGGCGCGAGCGACCTATTTCTTCGAGCAGGCGCCGTTCAACATAACGCCGGTTATTAATGCCGGTAAGCGGATCGGTCAAGCCGAGGTGCTTGAGCTTCTCGTTGTTGATGACGTTCTCGATACAGATCGCCACAATGGACGCCATATGGCTGATGAATTCGGTGCCCATGTCTGAGGTAAAGCGTGTCGCGTTCGCGCTGCCGAGAGCGAGACAGCCGATCAGGCGCTCATGCCGGATAAGCGGTACTGCAGCGACGCTGGCCGGCGTCGTGAGCGGTTCAGGAAAAAGCATGCTGTGCAGCGGGCCAGAATACGCGCCTAGTATTGGTTGGGACAGGCGCGGTGCCAGATCTTTCAACTCGGTTTCATCCTGCAGGAACAGCAGGTTGGGCAGCTCACTGTAAGGAATATGCAGGTCGACCAGAATACGGCGAATCTCGTAGTCGGGATCGAGCAGCGTGAGAGAGATGGCATCGAGTTCGGCCGCTTTCGCGAAGTGGTGAAACACCGTGTCGATCAATTCCTGGAAGCCGGAGGCAGCGATGAATTGCAGGTCAAAAGATTGATAGCGCAGCAGAATCTGCTGGTTTTCTTGCGCCCGCTTGAGCAGTTGGGCTAGCTGATTGCGCAGCATGCGGTTTTCTGCAACCAGATCTTGCAGCATAGGCTCACTCCTCCAAGGGATGAAAAACGGTGCACAAATCGCATCGTGCGAAAGCTACCGTCTCGTGGCGGACGAGTCAAGCGGTTGCGGCTCAGAATGCGAGATCAACCTCGACTTGTTGTCCTATACGCAGTATTTCACCTTCTCCATCAAGCAGGATGGCATTCATGCCGAAGGTGATACCGCCATCGACGTTAGGGTTGGCACGATAGGTGCGCAAAACGTCGAGCGGGTCCGGGCCGATTTCGCCTGTAGTCTGGTCGATCGAGGGAATAGGGCAGCGCGGGCAGGGTTTGACTGGCTTGAGCTTCGCTGCGCCGATGCGCAAGGCTTCCGCATAGTCCTCTTCGAAAGCGTCGATACCGCTGACAACGATATTGGGCCGGAACCTGTTCATCGGCAGCGGTGCACGGCCTTGTGCTTGCAACTTCTCGTTCAAATCTTCAAGAGACGCCTCCGAAATGACGAGCACGGGATAGCCATCCGAAAACAGCGTTGGCGCTTCGATACCGCCGGTCCATCCGGTGTTTGCTATGCGTTTTGCCTCATTATGGAAGCGCACCAGCCGGCACGGTACGCCGAGAAAATTCGAGAACCAGGTTGCAGTCGTGTGGTCGCAATCGTAGGCCATGACGGTATCGTTCCACACCTTGACCTCTACCGTATGAGCATTGTCAAGATGCGGCAGGTCGAGCGGTATTTCCAGGCGCAGCATGCCTGGCGCGCGCACTTCCAAGGTATCGGCCTTGATGCGCGGGACGATGAGGGACATCTTCGGATGTCCGCGCTGCGTCATGAACTCACCTTTCTCATCGACTACCATCCATTCACGGTCGTAAATGTTTTCTACCATCAAACCTGCAGGCGTCAGCGTTGCTTCGCGCAACGCGATACCGGCGCAGGATTTGATGGGGTAGAGATTGAGGGCGGTGAGGGTGGGCATGGATTAGACGTTAAACAGGAAGTTCAGCACATCGCCGTCCTTCACGACGTATTCCTTACCTTCCGCTCGCATCTTGCCGGCTTCCTTTGCGCCTTGCTCGCCCTTGTAAGCGATGAAGTCTTCATAGGAAATCGTCTGCGCCCTGATGAAGCCGCGTTCAAAATCAGTGTGAATGACGCCAGCGGCTTGCGGCGCAGTGGCGCCGATAGGAATTGTCCAGGCCCGTACTTCCTTGACTCCGGCGGTGAAGTAGGTCTGCAGGCCGAGCAGTTTGAAGCCGGCGCGGATCAGACGGTTCAGGCCGGGTTCATCCATGCCCATGTCGGCCAGGAAGGCGCCCTTGTCTTCTTCTTCGAGGTCGGCGATCTCGGCCTCGATCGCTGCACAGATCGCCACCACCGGCGCGCTTTGCGCATTTGCATATTCGGTCAACTGGTCGAGCAGCGGATTGTTGGTGAAGCCGTTATCGGCAACATTGCCAACGTACATCGCGGGCTTGGCGGTGATCAGGCACAGCGGCTTGAGCAGTGCCATTTGTTCGGCATCGAGGCCCATGGCCCGCACCGGCTTGGCTTCGTTCAGATGCTGCTGCACGCGCTCGAGTAGAGCTACCAGCTTGATGGACTCTTTGTCGCCGGCCTTTGCCTTCTTGCTTTCGCGCTGGATGGTTTTTTCAACTGTGGTGAGGTCGGCCAATGCCAGTTCGGTCTGGATTACCTCGATGTCAGCCAAAGGGTTGACCTTGCCGGCCACGTGCACCACGTTCGGGTCCTCGAAGCAGCGCACCACGTTGACGATCGCATCGGTTTCGCGGATGTGTGCGAGGAACTGGTTGCCCAAGCCTTCGCCCTTCGATGCGCCGGCAACCAAGCCGGCAATGTCGACGAATTCCACCACTGCCGGCACAATGCGTTCGGGCTTGACGATTTCCGCCAGTGCCTTTAAGCGTTGATCGGGTACTTCCACTACACCTACGTTCGGCTCGATAGTGCAGAAGGGGTAGTTTTCAGCGGCGATACCCGCTTTCGTCAATGCATTGAAGAGAGTGGATTTGCCGACGTTAGGCAAGCCGACGATGCCGCATTTGAGACTCATGGTGTATTTTCCAAATCGATCGCTCCCTCGCATGGAGGGCGATGGTGAAAACGGGCGGGATTGCCCGCGCCGGACGGTCGAATCCGGCTTGTCAAAAACGAGTATTGTACCTGCGACCGCCTTTTTCCCTCAAACCGAAGGGCAGGACTGCTTCGGTTGGCGGGTAGATAAACCTCGCTTATTTCGCAGAATGTAATTCCATCATCGCCGCTTCGAACTTGCCCTCGCACAAGAGCGGAATGATTGCCAGACTTCTTTCGATGGCTTCATTGATCAATACCTGCTCTTCCTTGCGTGGTCGGTGCAGGACGAAATCGACGACTTGCTGCTGCAGGTTCATCACGCGGGGATGGCCGATGCCGATGCGCAGCCGCCAGTAATCCTGTGTGCCGAGGGCGGCGGTAATATCCTTCAAGCCATTGTGGCCGCCGGAAGATCCGCCTTTCTTGATCTTGGCCGAACCAGGCGGCAGATCCAGTTCGTCATGCACGACGAGGATTTCGTCAGGTACGATTTTGTAGAAGCGAGACAGCGCACCGACCGACTGACCAGAGCGGTTCATGTAGGTCTGCGGCTCAAGCAGCCACACTTCGTTACCGCTGATACGGGTCTTTGTAGCGAGCGCGTTAAAGCGAGGTTCGCGCGCCAAGGGGCTGCCGGAAAGGTTGTCTACCATCCAGAAGCCGGCATTGTGGCGGGTTGGTTCGTATTCGGGGCCGGGATTGCCGAGACCGACGATGAGGCGAATGGACATGGATTGCAATGCCCGTAACGACTGTCGGGCGCTTAGTAAAAAGTATGATTATCGGAGGAGCCTGTATAGCCATCATGCTACTGCATCAAACAAAAAACCCGCCGATGCCGGCGGGTTTTTGCGATGCTGGAACGATTATTTCTGTTCGTCGGCAGCGGCATCTTCTGCAGCTACTTGACCGGCAGGAACGCTCACCGTAGCAACCGTAAGGTCTTCCTGGCCGTGCAGAACAGCGGATACACCCTTCGGCAGCGTGATGTTGGACACGTGGACGGACTGGCCTGCTTCGACCTTCGACAGGTCGACTTCGATGAATTCCGGCAGATCAGCCGGCAAGCAGCTGATGTCTAGTTCGTTCATCACGTGGCTGATAATCGCGCCGCCGAGCTTTACGGCCGGGGAGATTTCAGCGTTTACGAAGTGCAGCGGCACCTTCACATGGATCTTCTTGTTCGGATCGACGCGTTGGAAGTCGGCGTGCAGTACGATCTGCTTGTATGCGTGCATCTGGAAGTCGCGCAGCAGAACCTTTTCGACCTTGCCTTCGATTTCCATGTCAAGGATCGACGAATGGAAGACTTCTTTCTTCAGTGCGTGGAACAGCGCGTTGTGATCCAGGGTGATGGCGATCGGCTCAGCGGTGCCGCCGTAGATGATGGCTGGGGTTTGGCCCGCATTGCGCAGGCGGCGGCTCGCTCCGGACCCCTGCTCCTTACGGGGAAATGCGACTACTTTCATGTCAAGACTCCAAAATAGGCAAGATGCCTTGGTTGTGTCCCCCGCGACCAGGGGACGTAAAAAACCCGCTTCTAAAGCGGGGGAATTCGAAATGCTTAATCGGCGAACAGCGAGCTGACCGAGTCGCCTGTGGTGATGCGTTTGAAGGTTTCGGCCAACAGATCGGCGGCACTGAGCTGGCGGATCTTCGTGCAGGCCCTGCCGGCAGTGGACAAGGGGATCGTGTCGGTCACGACCAGTTCGTCCAAGGGCGAGGTTGAGATGCGCTCAATCGCCGGGCCGGACAGCACAGGGTGAGTACAGTAAGCGACAACTTTCTTCGCGCCGCGTGCTTTCAGTACTTCCGCAGCCTTGGTCAGCGTGCCAGCGGTGTCAACCATGTCGTCCATAATCACGCAGTTGCGGCCTTCGACTTCGCCGATGATGTGCATGACTTCCGATACATTGGCTTTGGGGCGGCGCTTGTCGATGATTGCCAAATCGCAATTCAGGCGCTTTGCCAGTGCACGGGCGCGAACCACGCCACCCACGTCGGGAGACACGACCAGGAGATCATCGTAATTCTTCTTGATCAGGTCGGAGAGCAGGATTGGCGACGCGTAGATGTTGTCGACCGGGATGTCGAAGAAACCCTGAATCTGGTCTGCATGCAGGTCCATGATCAACACGCGTTCGACCCCGGCTTGCTGCAGCATGTTGGCCACCACCTTGGCTGATATCGCCACACGCGCTGAACGCGGACGGCGGTCTTGGCGAGCGTAGCCGAAGTAGGGGATGGCGGCGGTGATACGACCGGCGGATGCGCGCTTCAACGCATCGACCATCAACATGATTTCCATCAGGTTGTCATTGGTTGGAACGCAGGTCGACTGCAGTACGAATACATCCTTGCCGCGGACGTTTTCATTGATTTCCACCATGACTTCGCCGTCGGAGAATTTGGATACGACAGCCTTGCCAAGTGGAATGCCGAGCTGCTTGACCACTCCCGCGGCCAGCTCCGGGTTGGCGTTGCCGGTAAAGACCATCAGGTTTTCAAGCGCCATGGAACACCTAAATGCAATGGGTTAAAAGATTGAAAGCCGCCAAAACCAGACTTGTCGTCTTGCGTTGGCGGCTTGTGCTTTCTTCTTTGAGTTTGTTTTAATGGCAGGGGAACAAGGATTCGAACCTTGGAATGCCGGAATCAAAATCCGGTGCCTTAACCAGCTTGGCGATTCCCCTACACAACCTGTTGTCTGTCGCCACAAATGGTGTGACGCCAAACGAATTCTTGACTTACGATCCAATCAAATGGAATAGCGGATGACGCTCAATCGCCTTGGCTTTCCATGCTTTCCATTGCGACTTTCCTGAGCTGTTCACAGCTTGAATCACCTCGTCGGCTTCGCTCTCGCGGGAAAACGCGCAGAACACACATGAGCCAGATCCGGTCATTCTTGCGTTACCGAATTGCCGCAACCAGTTTATGGCTTGCGCAATAGGCGGAAACAGCTTGGCTGCCACATCTTGCAGATCGTTTCTTCCGGATGCGATTAATGCCCCGAAAGAGTCCGTCATTCTGACGAGTTTCGTATCCCTTGTCAATTCTGGATCGGAAAATATTGTTGCAGTCGGCGTCGATACGCCTGGCTCCAGCACGACATACCAACAAGCGGGGGTACAAACTGGCGCAAGCGCTTCGCCAATACCTTCCGCGAATGCATTTTCGCCGAAGATGAAGAATGGTACGTCGGCTCCCAGTTTCAGCCCGAGTGCCATCAGTTCTGCGCGCGTCAAGCCGGTCTGCCATAAATGGTTCAATGCAATCAGCGTCGTTGCTGCGTCAGAGGAGCCTCCACCCAGGCCGCCGCCCATTGGCAGATGCTTGTCGATTGAGATATCGACGCCCAGATGAGCGGTGCGTTCGCCGCCAGCAGCTTGCAGAAGCCGGGCGGCGCGGACGACGAGGTCTGCTTTTTGCGGTACTCCGGGCACTTCGGTTATGCGACGAATTACGCCATCGTCACGTACCTGAAAGTGCAGCTTGTCGCCGTAATCGAGCAATTGGAACACCGTCTGCAGCAGGTGATAACCATCTGGTCGGCGGCCGTTTACGTGCAAAAAAAGATTCAGCTTGGCCGGGGCGGCGCAGTTATTCAGTGTGCTTGCCATGTGTCGATCACGATGCGGATGGAAACGTCGCCAGCCTGGGCTGTGTTGCGTGCAAGGTCGATACGGCGCGGATGTGTCGCATCGTCTTTCGTCCAGACCGGGTAGTGGATCAGCCAGCCGTCGCGCGTCTCTACTTTGTCTGCTTGTGGCGAGGCAACGAAAGGTTGGCCGCTACGGTCGATGGCAAAGCCTTGCAGCCATTCGCGCAGACCTGCGACGGGCAGAGGCCAACCCAGGGTGTTGGCTGTGAGAGTGTCGACATCGCTTGCGCTGCGCAGCTGCTGTCCGCCTTGCGCGAGAGTCGCTCCGTCCGGAGTGGCGGTGATGATGGCCAATGTTTGTCCGAGCGGTGACAGTAGCGTTACGGTGGTGTCGGAGGGGGTTTGTGTCCAGGTGAAGTTGCCGTGCAATGATTCTTCCTTGTCACCCGCTTGATAGCGCATAGAGAGGCGGCCGCCAAGGTCGATCGTTTGCTGGAATATGCGTGTTGTGGGGGCGCTTGGCGTAGCCGGTGGTGCCAGACTTGCACAGCCAGCCAGTAGCAATGACAATGCCGCCGCAATGGCGGCAAACCGTTGGAAAGCACGAACTGTCATAGGCTTACATTGAGCCGTGCCAGAGTGCTTTTGAGCGTGTCGTTCTGCGGATCCTTGCTCTGGGCATCGCGCCAGAACTTCTCGGCATCATTCTTCTGGCCCCTGACCCATAGTACTTCGCCAAGGTGCACAGCGATTTCGGCATCGGGGCGCAGTTCGTAGGCGCGCCGGAGCAATACTTCAGCCTCTTTGAGTTTGCCCAGGCGGAATTGAACCCAGCCCATGCTGTCCATGATGAAGGGATCTTCCGGTGCCAGCTTGAGAGCCTTTTCTATCAGTGAGTACGCTTCGTCCAGGCGAATATTGCGTTCGGCCAGGGAGTAACCGAGTGCGTTGTAGGCATGCTGGTTATTGGGCGTCAACACCATGATCTTGCGCAGGGCTGTTTCCATTGCATCAAGCCGGTTGAGCTTTTCAGCCGCCATCGCATATTCGTAGAGCAGGTCCGTGTTGTTCGGATAGCGCTTGATGCCTGCATTAAGCACATTCAATGCTTCGGATTGCCGGTTGGATTCACGCAGTAACTGGCCTTCGGCAATAATCACAAAAGTTTCTTCTTGCTCGCTGTCCACATGGAGTTCATGCAGCAGTTTGCGTGCACCGGCAAGATCGCCGCGCTTAGCAATGACCTGAGCGCGCTTCAGTTGGGCATTCAGGTAGGCTTCGCCCGGCTCGATCTGCTCCAGCCACTTCAGGGCGGCAGCGGTGTCCTTGCGTTCTTCGGCAATTTGGGCCAGCAGCAGCAAGGCCTGGTTCGGATCTCGCTCTTCGTCCGGGTTGGCCGATAGTGCGTTGATGTATGTTGTGAGGTATTTTTCCGCAGCGGCTAAATCGTTGGTCTGTACGCCGAGCACGCCGAGTGCATACAGGGAGGTAAGATCGCCCGGTTCGTCCTTCAGCAAGGCTTCGAACTGCTTGCGTGCTTTATCGTATTCTTTTTGTTCGACCAGCATGCGTGCGTGCGCCATCCGCACGTCGCGTGCCTTCGGATAATGCTTGAGAAACTCCGACAGCAGCTTGTCGGCATCGTTTCGAGCTGGCGTGACCTGGGCTAGAGACAGGATGGCGAGTTCGGAATCCGGCTTGATTTTCAATGCTGCCTGCGCTTCCCATCGCGCGCGCGCGCCATCGCCTTGAGCAAAGGCTGCTTGAGACAGCGCGAGATGGGCTTCCGGCATGTCGGCGTAGGGAGCCAGTAACTCGTCAAGGAGCTTGAGTGCCGCAGTCTTGTCCTTTGCGCGTCCAAGCAGACGTTGTATCTGGAAGGCAAGCAGGGCACGCGTTTGCGGGCGTGCTTCTTTCAGGCGCTGCTCCAGTATTGCTTTCGCTTCGTCAAGATTGTTGCTGAGAATGACGAAACTCAAGTAATACTGCGCAGCCTCATCCGAGTGCGGCGCAAGACTGCGCCATAGGCGGACAGCTACCAGCGCTTCGTCCGGGTGCTTGGCCGACAGCGCCATTTCCGCCGCCCGACGGGCAATGCGTGGATCGCGCGTCTGTTGCGCCAGACTGAGCATGGTCATGAACCCGGTCTGCCAGTCGCCGCGTTGATAGGCGACTTCCCCGCGGAGCAATTTGTACATCAGGTCTTCGCTCAGATCGACTGACGGCAGTGAGTCTTCGACCTTCGATTCGGCGGAAGCGCTTACCTGTTGGTGCTGTGCGACTTGTTTCCTGGCCAGAGTTTGTTCGCGCTGCGGTGCCGCATCTGCTTTAGGCATGATGGGCGATGGCGTTTGCGCGGTGGCGCATGCGGACAGGACCAGTGGCAGGGTTACAATAAACAGAGCGTTTTTCAAAGCGGATATCCTAGAGACCGGCGAATATTAATTCTACGCTTAACCAAGGTGCTGTGCGCACAGGTAACGCCGGCCTATCCAAGCACATTTTGTTCTCCTGCAAACGATTTCTTTCCTCCATGCCAGAACTGCCAGAAGTTGAAGTCACTCGTCGCGGCGTTGCGCCGTATCTTGAAGGCAAGGTTGTTACCGGTGTCGAACTGCGTCACAGCGGCTTGCGCTGGCCTTTTCCTGCGAACTTGCAGCAGCGCCTGTGCGGACGCACCATTTGCGCCACCGGCCGCAGGGGCAAATACCTGTTGATCCGCTTCGATCATGGCACGCTGATTGTGCATCTTGGAATGTCGGGGCATCTGCGCATCCTGCCAGTTAATACCCCGCCGCAGAAACATGATCATTTCGACATGTTGCTTGGTGGCCAAGTGCTGCGCATGACCGACCCGCGGCGTTTCGGGGCGGTGCTGTGGCATGGTGCGGATGAGGGGGATGTCGAGCAGCATCTGCTTTTGCGCGGGCTCGGCGTGGAGCCGCTTGAAGAGGGTTTTTCTGCGCAATTGCTTTATCGGCAGACGCGAGGCCGCAAGGCGGCAATCAAGCAGGTGTTGCTGGCGGGCGACATTGTCGTTGGCGTCGGCAATATCTACGCTTCCGAGAGTCTTTTCAAGGCGGGCATCAATCCGAAGACACCAGCTTGCAGGATTGCGCTCGCTCGCTATGAAAAACTTGCTGTAGCGATCCGCGAAACATTGGCTGCGGCCATTGAGCAGGGGGGGAGTACATTGCGCGATTTCGTCGGGGTGAACGGGCAGAGCGGTTACTTCCAGCAAAGCTATTTCGTGTACGACCGACAAGGCCAGTCATGCCGTCTCTGCGGGACGGAGATCAGGCAGATCGTACAAGGACAGCGCTCCACCTTCTATTGTTCAAATTGTCAAAAGTAAGCACGAATGCTAGATTCCTGAAAGTAAGACGGCACAGGCGGGGATATCGTGAGCAATCTGGTCCATAAGTTCCAGCAGTACAGCAACTGGCGCAGCGGCGTGGCGGCTGCGCTCGAGCGTTACCGGGAATGGATCATCGAAGCTGACTTGTCGGATGCAGCCAGCGATCAGCGTTTTTCGCGCCTGCAGACTCGTCTGGCAGATGACAAGCTGTCGGTTGCTTTCGTCGCTGAATTCTCGCGCGGCAAATCGGAATTGATCAACGCCATTTTTTTCGCCGATTATGGCCAACGTATCCTGCCGTCGTCGATCGGTCGCACTACGATGTGCCCGACCGAGCTGTTGTACGACGAGGCTCTGCCGCCGTTGATTCGACTGTTGCCGATCGAGACGCGAGCCCAACCGCACTCGATAAGCGATTACCGGGAACAGAGCAACGCATGGACAGAGCTGCCGCTCGACGTTTCTTCGGGCGACGGCATGCTGGAGGCTTTCAAGCAGGTCAGTTTGACCAAGCGCGTGCCAGCGGCGGAAGCGCAGCGCTATGGGTTGTACGACGAAGAGAATCCCGACGCCAGCGTGGCGGTGGGACAGGACGGGCTGGTCGAAATCTCGCAATGGCGTCACGCCATTGTCAATTTTCCTCACCCCTTGCTCAAGCAGGGACTGGTCATAATCGACACGCCTGGCTTGAATGCCATTGGCACTGAACCTGAATTGACACTCAACCTGATCCCGAATGCGCATGGGGTGCTGTTCATTCTCGCCGCCGATACCGGTGTCACCAAGAGTGATATCGATGTCTGGCGAGATCACATCGGCAGTGTTCCGGGGCGCATCGTGGTGCTTAACAAGATCGATAGCATGTGGGATGAGCTGCGCACGTCGGCTGAAATCGAGGCGCAGATCGATAAGCAGGTGGCTGATGTCGCGCAGACACTGAATTTAGCGCCGGGACACGTGTTTCCGATTTCCGCGCAAAAAGGTTTGGTGGCGAAAGTCAATCACGACGCGGATCTGCTTGCTCGCAGCAGGTTGCCTCAACTCGAGGCGGCGTTGTCGAATGAACTCATTCCTGCCAGACAGGAAATCGTTCGGGCCCAACTCGTTGCCGAGGTGGGCGAGTTGATGGCAACAAAGCAGGCATTGCTCGCTTCGCGCAGCCGCAACGTAGTTGAGCAGTTGGTCGAGTTGAAGAGCTTGCGCGGCAAGAACCTCACCATCATCGAGCACATGATGAAGCGGGTGGATATCGAGAAGAAGGAATTCGACGAGAGTTTGCTCAAGCTGCAGGGAACACGTGCGGTATTCACCACGCTGTCGACGGAAGTTTTCACCAATCTGGGCATGGACATCCTCAAGGAGGAAATCCGCCGCACACGCGAAGCAATGGAAAAGAGCCGGTTTTCAACCGGTCTGCGACAGGCTGTGCGTGACTTTTTCGGCCGTGTACAGATCAATCTTGCGCAATCCGGCCTCAAGATTGAGGAAATCGTCTCGATGATGACGGTGATGTACCGCAAGTTCTCCTCCGAGCATGGCCTTGCGCTGTCTGCGCCGATGCCATTTTCGCTGGACAAGTACGAGAAGGAAATCCAGTTCATTGAAGATATGTACCGCAAACAGTTCAGCACAGCGGCAATTCTTACTACCCCGCAGGTGGCGCTAATGACCAAGTTCTTCGAATCCATCGCCTCTCGCGTAAAACATAGCTTTTTGCAGGCCAATCGCGATGTGGAGGCTTGGCTGAAGGTCGTGATGTCGCCGCTGGAAGCGCAGATATGGGAGCATCGCGCGCAACTCAAGAAACGCCGGCAATCGATCGAGCGCATTCACATGGCAACGGAGAGCCTGGAAGAAAAGGTGCAAGCGCTGGAAACAATGCAGGTCGAGTTAGAGGAACAGAAAAAAACATTGACTCGTCTTGCCGAGGAGCTCGATGCTGCCATCTCTGCCGATCTTGATCTTTTGAAGGCAGCAGCTTAAGTGAAACGTATTGCAGATGTACCGGCCGCACAGGTGGTTGATGTGGCTGAGGAGTTCAAGGACCCGGGCTTTTCCGAAGCGGTCATCCGCTGGCAGAAGCAACACGGGCGGCATGCTCTGCCGTGGCAGAACACCCGTGATGCTTATCGCATCTGGCTGTCGGAAATCATGCTGCAGCAGACGCAAGTGACGGCGGTGATTCCCTACTACCAGCGTTTTCTGGCACGTTTCCCCGATGTCGCTTCATTGGCGGTGGCGCCATCCGAGGATGTAATGGCGCATTGGAGCGGTCTTGGTTATTACACTCGCGCGCGCAATTTGCATCGCTGCGCGCAACGCGTAGTGGACGAATTCGGCGGTGTGTTTCCGTCCGATCCGGATGTGCTTGCATCTTTGCCGGGCATCGGACGTTCGACTGCAGCTGCTATCGCAGCCTTTGCCTATGGTGCGCGGGCGGCTATCCTCGATGGCAACGTCAAACGGGTGTTTTGCCGTGTGTTTGGTATCGACGGTTATCCTGGTGAAAAACGCATCGAGGACAGGTTGTGGCGGCGTGCTGTCGCCTTGCTGCCGGAGGATGGCATCGAAGCTTATACACAGGGACTGATGGACCTTGGTGCGACCCTCTGCACACGCAGCAGTCCTGTTTGCCAACGCTGTCCGCTGGCACAGCGCTGTGTGGCGCTTGCTACTTCACGCGTGCGGGAGCTGCCGGTACGCAAACCCAAGAAGGCAGTGCCGGAAAAGAGCACGACGATGCTGGTCATTACCGAGGGTGGCGAAGTCTTGCTCGAACAGCGCCCCGATAGCGGTATCTGGGGCGGTTTGCTGTCGTTGCCGGAATTTGGGCCGGAAGCGGACATAGAAGCAGCGGCGGCGCGTTTCGGTATTTTTCATGGCAGCGAAAGACTGCAGCCGTTCTCGCACACGTTCACTCATTTCAAACTGCATGTTGCACCGTTCCGTGTGCGGCTTGCACGGCGCGCGCATGTGGCCGAGGAGGGGGGATATGTGTGGTATTCGGGCGCGAACCTCGTCGATGCACCTCTGCCCGCGCCGGTGAAGAAGCTTCTGCTTGCGGTGTTCCGGCAATCCGATCTTCTGGACTGATCAATCTTCTGTCCACTCCACCCGGTTACGCCCGAGTTGCTTTGCCTGATACAGGGCTGCATCGGCGCGCGAAATCACGTCAGTGATTTTTTCGCCCTTGCGATATTGCGCGACGCCGATCGATAGCGAGATGTGCTTTTGTGCGAGCACTTTCTGAAAGTCGAGGAAATGCGCATATATGCGCAACCGCTCGGCATGCATTACCGCGCCTTTGAGATCGGTGTTCTTCACGATGAGCAGGAATTCGTCGCCGCCGTAACGTCCAAGGATGTCGCTGTCGCGTATGCTGTTACGAGCCAGACGGGAAAAGTCCTTCAAGATGGTATCGCCGGCGAGATGGCCGTTGTTGTCGTTGATTGCCTTGAAGCGGTCGATGTCGATCAAGCATATCGAGAACGGCGCGATGTCGGTATTGGCATCCAGCAGTGCCTGTTCCAGTTCAGCCTGCAACTGGCGGCGGTTATAGAGGCCCGTCAGCTCATCGCGGACTGATTTTTCTTCATAGTGCTTGAGCTGATAGCGCGTTGCGTTCAGCAGTTGACGCAAGGTCTGGATTTGCTTGCCGACGATGATCATTCCGGGCAGGGTCAGTGCGAGTACGAACCATTGCATCAGGTCGGCTCGGAATGTGAGACTGCCTTTCAAGTTTTGACCATGAAGCAGGATGATGCCGAAATAGGTGACCAGGCAGCCGAGCGCCAGCGCGATGAGTGATACGGACGACAGTCGGAAGATGCCGAACGAGAAGGAAATCAGAATGAAGGGTACCAGCGCAATCTGGGTTGTGGGTTCGATATGAGTCACCCATAGCATGACCAGCAGCGAGGCCACGATCTGCGGCAGCATCAGGCTTTGATCACGGAAACGCGTATTCAAGCCGAGACGGAATGCGCTGTAGAACAAGGCGATCAGTACAGTCTCGACTGCGACGGTGACGATGAAGGTTTCGCCGCTAATGAAGTCATGCTGGAAGAAACAGTACAGGCTGATCGCGTAGAGTAGCGATATCAGGCTGATCGGCGATATCTGAGGTGGCCGCGCGACCAGCGTGGTCTTGCGGCGGTTGATTGACTCTGACCGCATCAGCTCGCGAGCTTCATCCAATAGCATAGGTAAGTCAGCGTTCAAGATAGGTCCGTCATGGTGGACGCAAGGAAGGGCAGGAAGCGAACATGTTTTCGCGACAACAGGCTCTATTTATCCTATGAGCGACGGGTACCGATTTTGCGCGTTGACAAACGCCGGGCGAAAAGATGGTTGTCTACATGCAGTGCATTGAGACGTAGGGGCGTGGAGACGTGGCGATCAGCGGTTGTATCGAGAGAGATACAACTCAGATGATGGCATGCTGCTGCAGATATTGATGGACGATTGATAGTCGGCTTTGCGCGTCGCCAAGCTCGAGCAGCCTTTGACGTGCTTTCAACGGTATCGGCAGTATCTCGCACCAGCGATTCGCGACCCAGGTAGCATCGTCGAATTGTGCCGGATGCGCGAACGGGCTGTCGAATGCATCGCCGAGTTCTACCCGTCTTTTGGCTTCGATGTCGTCGATTACAATCTTCAGCGTTTTTGCGCAAGCCACATGCATGCTGTTGACAGGGACTTCCTTATCTGGCGCGATCGTCTCGACGAGCGCTTCGAGCCGGTTGTCGCTCAATACTCGTTTTTCCAGGATGCGGAAACGCTCGCCGCCCTGAGTGCGCAGCATCATCACGCCGAGCGTCGGCATATCCCAATTGATGATATGGGCGAGACAGCCTACGTTTTCCGGCTCGGCAGGCGCACCGACTTCCTGTCCCGACTTGATCAGCGCCACGCCGAATGGCGTATTGTGCTGCATGCACTCGCGCACCATGTCCATGTAGCGCGTCTCGAACACCTTTAGTGCCAGTACCCCGCCCGGGAACAGCACGGTTTTCAGCGGAAAAAGCGGTAACCAGGAGGGGGCGGTTGGCATGATAGGAATGGATACAGTATCAGCTCAGTTCGCGGTGGCGCACCAGCACCCGTTCGTAAGCGCGGAAATGTCTGGCGAGATATTCGACCATGTAGACCGAACGATGCTGGCCACCTGTGCAGCCAATGGCGACCGTAAGGTAGCTGCGATTGTCATTCTTGAATGATGGCAGCCACTTTGCAACGAAGCTGCGGATATCGTCGAGCAGTTCGGCGACCTGCGCTTGCGAGTCGAGGAAGGCAATGACTGGCTCGTCACGTCCGGTGAAGGGACGCAGGGCGAGGTCGTAGTATGGATTAGGCAGCACGCGTACATCGAACACGAGGTCGGCATCGAGCGGCACGCCGAACTTGAAGGCGAAGGATTCGAACAACAGCGTCAGCGGTGCTCTGTCGGTATCAACCAAGTCTTTGATCCAGGCACGCAGCTTGTTTGCCGACAGGCCGGATGTATCGATCGAGTGGCCGATGCTTTCGATTGGCGAGAGCATCTCGCGTTCGCACAGGATGCACTCGGTCAGGGTCGGTTGTTCGGAACCAGGCTGGTCGAGGCGCAGGCGGTGCGATAGAGGATGGCTGCGGCGTGTTTCGGAGAAGCGTGTGATCAAACATTCGGTCTTCGCTGTCAAAAATAGCACTTTGACATCGTGACCTTCATTTTTCAGCGACTGAACGTCAGCTGGAAGCCCGGCAAGCGAGTCGGCACTACGTGCATCGATGGCCACTGCCAATGTTTCGGCACCGTCTTCAAGACGAGTGTCGACCAGCGCGCGTAGCAGCTTGGGCGGGAGATTGTCGACGCAGAAGTATCCGGCGTCCTCGAGCGCATTCAGCCCGACCGATTTGCCGGAGCCTGAAATGCCAGTGATAACGATGATACGCATGAGGGTAATGATACCGGATATGACACGGCAGCGATGCCTGATGTAGCAGATTGATGATCTCCATCCGGGCAGGCAAAAGCTTTTCTACTCGTTACCCATTGCCTTTTGCTGCCGCTCCATGAATTCCTTGAGAGTATCGATGCCGCGCAGTTGAAGGATGGTGTTGCGCACTGCGGCTTCGAGCAGCACAGCGAGGTTGCGGCCTGCTTCCACTGGGATGACGACCTTGCGGATGGGGACGCCGAGAACTTCCTCCGTCTGCGAGTGCAGCGGCAAGCGTTCGTAGCTTTCTTCCAGCGTGCGGCGGCGCACCAGGTGGACGATGAGTTTCAAGCGCATCTTCCGGCGCACTGCGGTCTCGCCGAAAATTGTCTTGATGTCGAGCAGTCCGAGACCGCGTACTTCCAGCAGGTTTTGCAGTAGTGGCGGGCAGCGCCCTTCGATCATTTCGGGCGCAATTCGCGCGAACTCCACCGCGTCGTCAGCCACCAGGCCATGATTGCGCGAGATCAGTTCGAGGCCGAGTTCACTCTTGCCTAGCCCCGATTCGCCTGTAATGAGCACGCCTACGCCGAGCACGTCCATGAACACGCCATGCATCGTGATGCGTTGCGCGAGTTCTTTCGACAGGTAAACGCGCAGGTAGTCGATCACCTGGGCGGCGGGCAATGGCGTGGAAAACAGCGGGATGTTCTTTTCGTCGCAGATTGACAGGATGTTGGGCGGCGTTTCCAGACCCTGCGCAATGATGAAGGCAGGCGGTTCGCCTGCCACCAGTTCGTCGGTCTGCTGCTTGCGCGCCTCGGGGGGGAGGCGGTTGTAGTATTCGATTTCCTGATGGCCGAAGACTTGCAGTCGCCCCGGATGGACTAGATTGAGGTGGCCGACCTGATCGGCTGCCGAGGTGGCATCACCGGAAATACGCCGCTCGCCGCCGGGGAATCCGGCAAACCAGCCTAGCTGAAGGGCTTCACGGGTATCGTCGTAAAGCTGCTGTATGGTGAGGTGGGTGGTGGCGGGCATGGTCTGGATAACGCGAAGGTTTATCCAACGGATTATGCATGCACGCTAGGTTTCCATGCAACGATGCGAGCATGCACAGAGGCTGGATCGGGATCGGTTGCCAGTAGGGTGCGAAGCGCTTCGTCCGAAAACATCTCCGCAACTTCAGACAAGATTTCGAGGTGTTGTTGCGTTACCTGGTCCGGGATCAGCAGGAAGATCAGCAGTTTGACCGGTTGGCCGTCGGGAGATTCGAAGGGGATCGGTTCCCTTAGGCGCACGAATGCTGCCAGCGGTGCCTTCAGTCCCTTGATGCGCCCGTGGGGTACGGCCACGCCATGGCCGAGTCCGGTAGAACCGAGGCGCTCGCGTGCAAACAGGTTGTCCGACACCACGGAGCGAGCAATACCGCAGTTGTTCTCGAAGAGCAATCCGGCCTGTTCGAACGCTCGTTTCTTGCTCGATACTTCGAGATCGAGCGCAACATTCTTCGCGGCAAGGATTTTGGCAAGGTTGGTCATGTTGCAGTGTTTGTGCGGTGCACAAGAAGTGCTTTCGAGTCGAATTATAGGCCGGTTTTCAAATCGTGCAACAACATAGAGTGGATAATGATGTCAGCCAGTAATCTTGGTCAAAGGAATGAAGTAACAGCATTTCGCGCCGCTTCTTGCTGCCGGGGCAAATAATGCCCCTTTACTTCAATTAGTCGTTTTTCCTTGAATAAAGTTTCAGCGAAATAAATGCGAGCTTATTGAATCTCATTGCCTTGCATTCCGCAAGTTCGAGGGGCGCTGGCCGGTTGTGAAGTTCGTGCGCCAGGGATTGATGTCGAGTCCGCCACGCCGGGTGTAGCGTGCGTATACAGAGAGCTTCTGAGGCCGGCATTGGCGCAGGATGTCCATGAAGATACGTTCGACGCATTGCTCGTGGAACTCGTTGTGGTTGCGAAAGCCGATCAGGTATTGCAACAGGCCTTCCTGATCGATCTGCGGGCCGACGTAGCGAATCTGTACGCAGCCCCAATCTGGCTGACCGGTAACGAGACAATTCGACTTCAGCAGATGCGATAACAGCGTCTCCTCGACCATGGCCTCGTCATGGTTGGCGCGCAGCAGCGAAGGATTCGGCGTGTATTGCGCCACATCGATATCCAGACGATCCAACAGCAGCCCTTCCAGTTCTCCCATTTGCAATGAGGAGAAGGACTCTGGCATGGTCAGTTTTACTTGCACGGGTGCACCGAAGCTGGCAGAAAGATCGGTGCGCAGTCGTTCGGTCAGATCCTCCGGGTTGTTCAGCCTGGTTTGGTTGAATGAGTTCAGGTAAAGCTTGAATGATTTGGATTCGACGATGTTGGGAGAGTCGGCCGGCACGGTAAACGTGGCGATCGCAACTTGCGGCTTGCCACGCAGGTTCAGCCAAGACAATTCGTAGGCGTTCCAGATATCGACGCCAAAGAAGGGCAGGGTGCCTGCGATGCCGATTTCTTCACGCTTGGACTGACGCGGGATGGAAAACAGCAACGATGGGGTGTATTCGTTCTGATAGGCCGTCGGCTTGCCAAGCGGCGAGGCTTCCGGAATATTGGATGTACTCATGACAATGCGCGACGGGTTACGCCAAATGTAGTTATGACAACAGCCATTCCTGCCGGTTCGACTGGATCACGGTTTCAATCGGAAAGGGTTGAAGTTCGTGTTGTTGTCGTAGTAGTCCTCGTGTTCCTTGCGCTTCAAGAAATTGACCACTTTGTAGGTGATTGGCGTCATCACGATTTCCCAGCCTGTCTTGAGCACATATTGCGCAATTGCAACCGTTAACACTTGCTGGTCAGGCCAGATGCCGTAAAACGCGATTACATAGAACAGGCTGGAATCGACGAATTCGCCGACAACGGTAGAGCCGATCGTTCGTGTCCACAGCCATTTTCCTGCCGTCCAGATTTTCATTTTCGCCAGCACATAGCTGTTGGCAAAACTGCCGCACCAGAATGCAAGTATTGATGCCAGCACGATACGTGGCGTATTGCCGAACACTCCTTCGAGATGCTTCTGGTACTCGGCATTGAACGGGTCCGCAGCCGGCTTGAGCGACAGCACGACGGTCGACATCACCGATGCAAAAATGAGCGCGCTGACGCCAGCCCAGATCACGCGACGGTCGCGTCCGTAGCCATACACTTCGGTCAGGATGTCGCCGAAGATGTAGGACACCGGGAAGAACAGCACACCGGCGCCGAAGGTCAC
>Ga0070660_100000353_pt1 | contig 30722 bp, 27 predicted proteins | sample KBSC33metaG_FD_64670 | JGI IMG/M metagenome (GOLD analysis project Ga0070660, IMG submission 64670) | Corn rhizosphere microbial communities from Kellogg Biological Station, Michigan, USA - KBS C3-3 metaG | ecosystem: Host-associated > Plants > Roots > Rhizosphere > Soil ... | reverse complement strand
CGGCCAGTTGCATCTTTACAATCTCCGGCATCTTATGCGTTTTTACGTGAGGTATCAATCTTTTGGCATCACCCGCAATCCTGATCATGGTTTTAATATTGGATGCCACACGATCCTTATAAATAAGCAAAGTCGGAGAATCAATATCGTCCGGGTTATTTAATTCGTACCATTCTTTTTTATTCATTTTTAACTTGTATTTCAGTTACTGACTGAGTGATTATCATTTCTGAAGCTTCATTAGAAAGTTCAAATATGGCTTCAATTTCTACCGGAATATTATCAGGCAGCGAACCCATGCCCACCGCGCTTCGTACGCCAACGCCATTTTCGTCGCCCCAAATCATAGCAAATAATTCGCTGCAACCGTTGATCACAAAAGGATGCTGCTGAAAATCGGATTTACAATTTACCATGCCCAGCACTTTTATAACACGCTTGATTTTATTAAGGCTGCCGAGATTCGCTCGCAATGTGCTTAAGATGGTAAGTCCTGTTTGACGCGCTGCAAGCTTTGCTGCATCTGCATTGATATCAGCGCCTACTTTTCCTTTTATTAATATTCCTTCTTCTAAAACAGGCCCATGGCCTGAAACATAAATAAGATTTCCAACCTGCAAAAAAGGTTTGTAAACACCTTTTGGTCCAGGCGCCGGCGGTAAAGTAAGTCCGGACAGCTTCAAAAGTTCATCGGGAGTTTGGGGCATAAAAATATATTTTAAGAAATGATTTTATAAAATTGAAGGTAAAATTTTTACCTCGTTTATTTTTTATAACTTGTTAAAAAAATCATGCCACGTAACAAGAGAGCGTTTTTCAATTTACTTTTCAAAGAAAAAAACCGACCTATAAATGCAATGCAAGCGCTTTTTGTATCCCCTTTTTCAGGAAATATTTTACCTAAATGAAAAAAACGAATATTGAAAATGGCCTCAGGGAATTCCTGGATCGAAAAGTAATCGAATTTAATAATCCTGCCTTTATTAAAGATGATCCGGTTTGCATTCCTCATTTATTTTCTAAAAAACAGGATATAGAGATTGCCGGATTTTTTGCTGCTATTTTTGCCTGGGGAATTCGTAAAACCATTATTAATAAAAGCAACTCCCTTTTGCAATTGATGGATAATGAGCCTTATCTTTTCTGCCTGCAGCATACTGATAATGATCTGAAAAGACTGGAAAGATTTTGTCACCGAACTTTTAATGATACTGATCTTTTGTATTTTATTTCTTTTTTGAAATTTCATTATACTAAACATCCATCACTGGAATCTGCATTTTTCAACAATCATACGATAAAGCCATCCACCGATATTATTGAAAACTCGCTGAATTATTTTTATCAATATTTTTTTTCTTTGGATGACGTGCCGCAAAGGACTAAGAAACATATTGCATCGCCACAAAAAAATTCAAGCTGTAAGAGGCTGAACATGTTTTTGAGATGGATGGTACGCAATGATCATAAAGGAGTTGATTTTGGAATATGGAAAAAAATTTCGCCATCGCAATTAATTTGCCCCGTAGATGTGCATGTAGCAAGGGTAGCCAAAAATTTCAATTTATTGCAAAGAAAGCAAGTTGACTGGCTTGCAGCTATTGAGCTTACGAATGAGTTAAGAAAACTTGATAAAGAAGATCCTGTGAAATATGATTTTGCTTTATTCGGGCTGGGTGTCCTGGAAAAATATTAAACGGGAAGTATGAAAAAGATAATGGTAAAAAATGATGTCAATGCCATTGTGTTTACACAACAGTAAACGCATCAATAATAAAGATTCGTGTCTTATCCCTAACTCGTGTTTCACGGGTTTCTTCTAAAGTACCTCTCCATCATTCTTATCGTTTGAATAATTTTTGCCATCAACAGAAATGCACAATTCGTGAAGACACGAATTGAAGGAGAGCCTCATTGCGCAGCAAACAAACAAATAATAAAGATTTCTGCTTATTATTATCCTTCTCCCTTTCCGTGGCAATTTTTGTATTTTTTTCCGCTACCGCATGGGCAAAGATCATTGCGGCCAACTTTTGGGCCTACTCTTATTGGCTCTTGTTTTACATTTTCTGAAGGGTCATTATATTCATTCTCCTGGGAAAGATATTCCGGTCCGCCGGCTCCTGCGAATTCTTCTTTGCGCTGACGCATTTTGCTCATATCTGTCCTTCTTCTTCTTTCTTCAGTTATTCTCGTTGCCGGGCTGTTTTGCTCTGCCGGAATGCTGCAATGGGCAAGGAAACTTACAATGTCTTTATTAACCTGGTCGTCCATTTGCTTAAAAGCTCCGAAAGCTTCTATCTTGTAAATAACCAACGGATCTTTTTGTTCATATCCTGCAGTTTGTACGCTTTGTCTCAAATCATCCATTGCACGCAAGTGCTCTTTCCACGCATCATCTATCAGCGCGAGCGTGATGTTGCGTTCAAGCGCGCCTGTGAGTTCCTTTCCATTGGTTGCAATCGTTTTATCCAGGTTGGCAATTGCCTGCATCGCTTTTTTACCATCAGTGAAAGGAACCGCAACGTTTATGATATGTGCGCCTTGTTCTTTACGGATATTTTTTATTACAGGAAGGGTTTGCTGGTTCATTAATTCATTCTTATGATTATAATGATCCTTAGCTTCATAGTATAATTTATTAGCCAAAACACTTAGCTCTTCCTTCTCTAATTCCTGGGGCGTAATTGTAGTATCAATTCCAAAATTCATGATTACGGCCAACTTGAATTCATCATGATTATTGATTTCTTTAAAGGAATTGATAATGCCTTCAGCGACAGAATAAAATGCGTTATCAAGGTCGAGGGCCAGCCTTTCTCCAAACAGGGCATGGTTTCTTTTTCCATAAATAACAGTACGTTGCTTGTTCATCACGTCATCATACTCCAATAATCTTTTACGGATACCGAAGTTGTTTTCTTCTACTTTCTTCTGCGCGCGCTCAATACTTTTTGAAATCATTTTATGCTGAATCACTTCGCCTTCTTTATAGCCCATTCTGTCCATCAGGGCAGCAATTTTTTCACTGCCAAACATGCGCATCAAATCATCTTCTAATGAGACAAAGAATTTAGACGAACCCGGATCTCCCTGGCGTCCTGCACGGCCACGCAACTGCCTGTCCACGCGGCGGCTTTCGTGTCTCTCTGTTCCGAGTATCGCCAAACCTCCGGCTTCTTTTACTCCGGGTCCAAGCTTAATATCCGTACCACGTCCTGCCATATTGGTAGCTATCGTAACAGCACCTGATAATCCTGCCTCAGCAACAACCTGCGCTTCTTTGGCATGCTGTTTTGCATTCAATACATTATGAGCAATTCCTTTTTGTTTCATCATTCTGCTGAGCAATTCACTTACTTCAACAGAAGTGGTACCAACCAGAATTGGCCTGCCTGCCTTACTCATAGCCTCTACTTCGTCAATAACAGCTTTGTATTTTTCACGTTTGGTCTTAAAAACAAGATCCTGATCGTCGCCCCTGATTACGGGAACATTTGTCGGGATCGTAACAACGTCCAACTTATAGATATCCCAGAACTCAGCGGCTTCCGTTTCGGCAGTTCCGGTCATACCAGCCAATTTGTGGTACATTCTGAAATAATTCTGTAAAGTAATGGTGGCGTAAGTTTGTGTAGCGCTTTCTATTTTTACATTTTCTTTTGCTTCAATTGCCTGGTGCAGTCCATCAGAATAGCGGCGGCCTTCCATGATACGGCCGGTTTGCTCATCTACAATTTTTACCTGCCCTTCTATCACCACATATTCTACATCATTTTCAAAAAGGGTATAGGCTTTTAATAATTGCTGAACGGTATGAATTCTTTCGGCCTTGATGGAATAATCGTTTAATAATCTTTCTTTTTGCTCTAACTTTTCTTCGGTAGAAGCATCCGTTTTTTCAATTTCAGCCAACTTGACACCTATATCTGGTAAGATAAAAAATTCAGGGTCTTCACCTGATTTTGTGATAAGCGCAATTCCTTTATCGGTAAGCTGAACCTGGTTGTTCTTTTCATCAATTACAAAAAATAATTCTTCATCTACAAAAGGCATATTTTTTTCCTGCTCTGACAGATAATGATTTTCAACTTTTTGAAGTTTTACTCTCATTCCCGGCTCACTCAGGTATTTTATCAATGCGCTGTTTTTTGGAAGGCCACGATGCGACCGGAATAATGCAAGGCCGCCATCTTTGGGATCATCATTTCCTTCGCCTATTTTCTTTTTGGCTTCGATCAAAAATTGACTGGTAACTTTTTTTTGCGCCTCTACAATTTTTTCTACCCTCGGTTTTAATTGATCAAACTCCTGCTGATCGCCGCGCGGTATCGGGCCTGAAATAATTAACGGCGTACGGGCATCGTCAATTAACACACTATCTACCTCATCCACCATTGCAAAATGGTGTTTTCCCTGTACCATTTCTTCCGGTGTATGCACCATATTATCGCGGAGATAATCAAATCCAAATTCATTGTTGGTACCGTAAATGATGTCCCTGCTATAAGCTTTTCTACGCTCTTCACTGTTTGGTTGGTGTTTATCAATACAATCAACGGTAAGGCCAAGCCACTCAAATAAAGTACCGTTCCACTCGCTATCGCGTCGTGCCAGGTAATCATTTACTGTAACGATGTGTACGCCGAGCCCTGCCAAAGCATTTAGATAAGCAGGCAACGTTGACACAAGCGTCTTTCCTTCCCCGGTTGCCATTTCGGCAATTTTCCCCTGGTGCAAAACAATTCCTCCAATCAACTGAACATCATAATGAACCATGTTCCATGTAATTTCTGTGCCGCCGGCTATCCATTTGTTTTGATAAATAGCTTTATCGCCTTCTATACGGATATATTTTTTTGTAAGGGCAAATTCCTTATCAAGTTCTGTAGCGGAAGACTCTAATTCCGGATTATCTTTAAAACGACGGGAAGTTTCTTTAACTACGGCGAAAGCCTCAGGTAAAATTTCCAGAAGAATTTCCTCCAATTTTTTATCCCGATCATCCCGCATTTCGTCAATATGACGGTAAATGGCATCGCGGCCGGTGATATCAGCGGAATCGAGCTTTTCGGCTTCTGATTTTTGAATTTCTATCTGGCCATCAATTTCTTTGAGATATTCTTTGATGCGTTCTTTAAAAATAACCGTTTTATTACGCAACTCGTCATTAGATAACGATTGGTATTGGTCAAAAAAGGAATTGATTTGTCCTACAAGTGGATTGATTTTCTTTACGTCCTTTTCACTTTTGTTGCCACCGAATAGTACTGAGAGAAGCCCGGCCATATAATTAGTTATTATTTAAAAAAAATATTGATAATGTTAGGTTGTCAAATTTGATGCGGAAAATATTCTTAGTCAAAATGACAGGGGTGCAAAGTTACTAAATTGTAGCTTTTATCTTCCTTACAATGCGAGTTATTTATCATTATTCTAACGTCACAAATATGCCGTCTTCGCTTATTTTTATTGGATAGATTTTTAAAAAATAGCCTTCTTTATTACTATCTCTGCCATTATTGATATTAAAACGGTAGCCATGCACAGGACAAACAATATTTTCCCTGTTATCTAAATAACCGCAGGAGAGATCGCTTCCAGCGTGTGGGCATGTTGAGGCACAGGCCTTTAACCCACCAGGTGTCTGCAAAATGCAGATTACTTTTTCTTCAATATGAATCCTGGCTATATTATTTTCTGAAAAAACAATCTCATCAGGGTTGTCAGCAATTTTGATCCAATTGTGTTTTTTATCCATTTTATTGAATCAATAAAAAAATTCTGACTTGTAAGGATATTTTACCTGGTATAAATTTCTAACCTGGTTTAAAAGCACTTGCCTTAGTTCTTCGATATTGGTTTTTTCAATAGCAGAAATAAAGACGCAATTACCGTGCGTATGTTCCTGCCATCGCTGTTTCAAATCTTCCAATAATTGTTGCTTTACTGATGGATCGAGCCATTGATCGAAAGTGTTTTTTTCATATTGGTCCATCTTATTAAATACAGTAATTATGGGCTTTTCGAGGCTTTTCAGTTCTTGCAAAGTTTTGTTTACTACTGCAAGTTGCTCTTCATATTTAGGGTGGGAAATATCTACTACGTGTACCAAAACATCCGCCTCTCTTACTTCGTCCAAAGTACTTTTAAAACTTTCAATCAGGTGATGAGGAAGTTTTCTGATAAACCCGACGGTATCGCTCAAAAGAAATGGGGTATTGCCAAACACTACTTTGCGGGTGGTAGTATCTAAAGTGGCAAATAATTTATTTTCTGCGAAAACATCACTCTTGCTAAGCAAGTTCATTATCGTTGATTTCCCCACATTGGTATAACCAACCAGGGCGACTCTTATAAATTCTCCGCGGTCTTTTCGTTGGGTGAAAGATTGCTTGTCTATTTCGGATAATTTTTTTCTAAGAAGGCTGATTTTATCCTTTACAATACGCCTGTCTGTTTCTATTTCTGTTTCCCCCGGACCCCGGCTGCCGATACCGCCACCTTGCCTTTCAAGGTGCTTCCACATACCTTTTAGCCTTGGCAAAATGTATTGATATTGCGCAAGTTCTACCTGCACTTTTGCCTGCGCGGTTTTAGCCCTTGAAGCAAAAATATCCAGAATCAGGTCGCTTCTGTCTATTACGGGTACTTTTAATTCCTTTTCGATATTAGAGATCTGAGAACCAGTGAGTTCATCGTCAAAAATGACCAATCCCACGTTTTTACGCAATACATAATTTTTTATTTCTTCTAATTTCCCTTTCCCCACAAACGTGCGGCTATCAGGATGATCCATTTTTTGGGTAAAGGTTTTAAGAGTTGCTGCGCCCGCAGTCTCAGCAAGAAATTTTAACTCATCCAGGTATTCTTTTATTAAATGCTCTGTTTGCCCATTTTGGATCACTGCTACCAGCACCGCATTAACGGTATGGTTATAATTTATCTTTTTTTCTATCAATAGAAATGTTTTAAACGGCAAAAATAATTCAAATGATTTTTTTTGCCACGCTAAAATAGAATAGAATTAAGCGCTTATGTTGCATTATCAATAAGAGATCCTGCAAAAATCAAAAATTTCAATGGGTTTATTAGTTCTGTCCAAAATAAAAGCGTCCGTAAAAAGGACGCTTACCATAATATTTTAAGCGGGCGAGGGGGAGCCGATAACTCCAGATTTTTTCTTATTTCGATTCTGCGACCACTTCCCTTACTTCAGGAATCATTCTTTTCATCATTCCTTCTATACCTGCTTTCAGGGTTATCATTGAAGACGGGCAACCACTGCAGCTTCCCTGCATCATAAGGTTAACAGTTCCATCGTTATAGCTTAAAAACTGTATCGCGCCGCCATCCATTTCCACCGCGGGTTTTACGTAATTTTCCAATAATTCTTTAATTCTTTTTACGACATCATCATCATCGGCGCTTACTACATTGGTGCTTTCTGTTTTTCTTGCTGCCAATTCTTCTTCATTGATGATTACGTTTCCTTCTTCAAGATATTCCTTTAAAAATTGTTTCACAGAAGGAATTACATCATGCCAATCCTCTGTTTCGTCTGTTTTGGTAAGAGTAACAAAATTGCTGGCGATGAAGACTGCTTTTATAAACGGAAATGCGAATAATTGTATCGCCAGTGGAGAAGCAGAAGCACTTTCTTCGTCCTGGAAATCTACACTTTTACCGGGATACAGCAGTTTATTGGCTACAAACTTCATAGTATCCGGATTAGGTGTCATTTCAGTATAAATACTTACGACCGTATTGCCTGTTTTTATCATAACAAATTATTTAATCCGCAAAGTTACAAATTTAGGATGAGAAGGTATTTTTCAACTTGTTAAGTTATCTACACAGAGTTTTGGAAATTTTTTGTTGTAAAAAATCTGAATGGAAATCTGTATTGTTTCCTGCCCGACTGATTCGGTCAGGCGGGGTTAGTTTACCATTTCTTAATTCGTGTTATCAAAAATAGGAATCTGGATTATTTGTCGCCTGCCCGAATTGACCTGGTCAGGCGGGGGGTACTGTTTCTTAATATGAAATCTTTTCCAAATTCTATTTCTCATAATTGTCAATAATAACCATGAAAAGAAACAAAAATTAATTATTCTACAATCCTCAACTTGGCATAATTCAGCATTATTTTCTTTTCTCCGTTATTTTCAAACTTGACCGTAGCTACAGGATTGTGTGCTGCTCCTTCCATTTTGATCACCTCGCCAAAACCAAATTTTTGATGTTCTATTTTCTGGCCAATCTGTAGATTGCTGGTGTCGCTCGGCGCGAAATCAGGCGAGGGAATGTGTTCTTTTAATTTTATAACCGGCGTAGAAACCAGGTATGCGGGTTTCTCTTTTACGGCTTCTTTTTTCTTGTTTCCAAATTCATACTTTGGCTTATCAAATGCATTCCAATGATTAGTCTGGTTATTGCGCATATTTCCACCTGCAAAAGCTCTATCGAGTTGCTCTCCCGGCAATTCATCAATAAATCTGCTGGGCTCATTTTGGGTAAGATTTCCAAAACGATAGCGGGTATTGGCATAGGTAAGCCACAGTCTTGTTTTAGCACGGGTGATAGCTACATAAAACAATCTTCTTTCCTCTTCCAGTTCCTCGCGCGTATTGATGGCCATTGCATTTGGGAAAAGCGTTTCTTCTAATCCACCAACGAAAACTACCGGAAATTCCAATCCTTTTGCAGCATGAATCGTCATTAATTTTACCACATCACTGTCGCCTTTATCATTATCAGCATCAGTCAACAGAGTAATTTGTTGCAGATAACTCCCCAGGCTTTTATCAAGCAATTCACCATCTTCTGTCGGGGTTTCTGTAAATCCTTTTATTGAGTTCAATAATTCCTGCAGATTTTCGTAACGTGCCAGCCCTTCGGTAGTTTTATCATTAAAAAGATCTTTTACAATGCCCGTTTGTTTTCCCACAAGTATTGCCAGGTCATAAGCATTTTTCTTTTCCAACTCACTCTGGAACATTTTTACCATGATCACAAAGTTGCTGATGATCTCAAGTGTGCCCGCCCTATAACCAAATTCTGCAGCGCGTTCCAGCACATTCCACATAGAAATATTATGTTCGTTTGCAAACAGGATTGCTTTTTCAATGGAAGTTTTTCCTATTCCTCTTGCGGGGTAATTAATAATTCTTTTCAGCGCTTCTTCATCATTTGGATTGATGACTACGCGCAGGTAACATAAAAAATCTTTGATCTCTTTTCTCTGATAAAAACTGATACCGCCATAAATGCGGTAAGCAATATTCATGCGGCGGAGGCTTTCTTCAAAACCACGGCTTTGGGCGTTGGTCCGGTATAGGATCGCGAAATCTGAATTACGATAATGATTGCGTAATTTTTGTTCCTGGATGGCGTCGGCCACATATTTCCCCTCATCATTATCAGTAGCGGTGCGAACGAGATTTATTTTTTCACCTACCACATTGCTCGTCCATAACTTTTTAGGGATCTGTCCTTTATTATTTGAAATGATTTCATTAGCTACGCTCAGGATATTTTGCGAGCTGCGGTAATTCTGTTCAAGCATTACCACTTTCACTTCGTCGTAATCTTTTTGAAACTGCAAAATATTTTCAATAGTAGCGCCACGGAAACTATAAATACTTTGCGCGTCATCCCCTACTACCGCCACGTTTTCGTGCATCGCGCCAAGCAATTTTATAATTTGATATTGAGATGTATTCGTATCCTGGTATTCATCAATCATGATGTACTTAAACTTGCGTTGGTATTTACTCAAGCTTTCAGGATGCGTACTTAACAACTGATAAAATTTCAACAACAGATCATCAAAATCCATAGCGCCATTTTTGAAACAGCGATTGCAATAAGCAGTATAGATTTGTCCTATCATTGGGCGATTCGCGCGCATATCTTCCTGTTGCAATCCATAATCGCTGATATATTCTTCCGGCGTGATCAGGCTATTTTTCGCACTTGATATTCTATTAAAAACTGTGGATGGTTTATAATGTTTATCATCAAGATTCATTTCTTTAATCACTGTTTTTACTACACTTTTTGAATCGTCTGTATCATAAATAGTGAAGTTTCTCGGATAGCCGAGTTTATCAGCTTCTGCCCTTAAGATACGCGCAAATACGGAGTGAAAAGTTCCTATATAAAGATTTCTCGCTTCATTATTTCCTAAAATATGCGTTACCCTTTCCTTCATTTCCGCGGCCGCTTTGTTGGTAAAAGTGAGCGCCAGGATGTGAAAAGCATCTACGCCGGTAGCCATTAAATGCGCAATTCTGGTGGTCAGCACTTTTGTTTTTCCGCTTCCGGCGCCGGCTACAATCATTATCGGCCCATCGCGATGAAGAACCGCTTCGCGTTGTGCATCATTCAAGCCCTGTAAATATTCCTGCATGATGCAAATTTACGAAAAGAGAAGGTGGGGGAGCGTAGGTGTGAGGAAATAAATGAGGCATTATTTAATCCAATTTGTAATCATAACAGGTATTGGACTAAACTTAAAATGAATATGTATTACACAAATACCGGCGCGGTAGTAAACAAACAAAAATGGCTTATTTCTATTTTCTTTTCTATGATGATAATTGAAGATTAAAAAAAATCCCCTTCAAAAAAAATGAAGGGGATTTGTATTTGTGGTTACAGAGGTAAAGTTATAACGCGATTTGTTTTTCTATCATCATTTTTCTTAAATTAATAAGGCCATAACGCATGCGGCCTAAAGCAGTATTGATGCTGCAATCGGTGAGTTTGGCAATTTCCTTAAAACTCAAATCAGCGTAATGCCTCATTACGATTACTTCTTTTTGATCTTCGGGAAGCATGTCTAACATTTTGCGCACTCTTTCATGGCTTTGTCCCTGGATCATTTTTTCATCAGCACCTGCTTCGGAAAAATTAAGTACTTCAAAAATGTCGTGATCATCACTTGTTTTGATAGAAGGGCTGCGTTTCACTTTTCTGAAATGATCCACACATAAATTGTGTGCAATACGCATTACCCATGGCAAAAATTTTCCTTCATCTGTGTAGCGTCCGCCATTAATAGTGTCAATTACTTTAATGAAGGCATCCTGAAAAATATCTTCGGCAAGATATTTGTCTTTAACTAACAGATAAATAGATGTGTAGATTTTGTCTTTATAGCGTTCTATAAGACTTGAAAGTGCCTCTGAATCTCCGTCAAGATAGAGGTGGATCAATTGCTGATCTGTCAAATTGTTCATGGTTTTCATAACCGGTTTACGATTTTGGTTTAGGATATTGTGTAAGTTCCAATTTAAGAGAAAGGAGATGTATAAAACTTTTAGCGGTGGGCAGAAGGTTTTTCATTCTTTCAGGAAAATTGGAACAGCTAAGATTACTCAAATAATTTATACTTCCAAATAATTTGCTAAAAATTTTTAATTATTTTTTTTAACACAATAAAACTTAACAGTCAGGCATAAAAAATATGGAATGATTATTTTTGTATGAATACATGAATACAGAAAAAAAATCTCCCCGCAAAAGCCCGGCTATTTCAACAAAGTCTCCATCCAATATTTTTATAAAAGGCGCAAGGGTACACAATCTCAAAAATATAGATGTAGAAATTCCACGCAATAAATTGATAGTAGTTACCGGAGTTTCCGGCTCCGGAAAATCTTCATTAACCATAGATACACTATTTGCCGAAGGCCAAAGGCGTTATGCAGAAAGCATGAGCGCTTATGCCCGGCAGTTTATGGCGCGCATGAATAAACCGGATGTGGATTATATAAAAGGCCTGTGCCCTGCCATTGCAATTGAGCAAAAAATAATTACAAGAACGCCAAGATCTACTGTGGGCAGCATGACAGAAATCTATGATTACCTCCGGCTTTTATTTGCAAGAATAGGAAAAACCATTTCTCCGGTATCGGGAAGGGAAGTAAAAAAAGATGATGTGACCGATGTGGTAAAAGCGGTGAGCAAATTGAAAAAAGGAGATAAAGTATTGATACTGGTGGCTTTTAAAGAATTGCACCACAGAAATATTAAAGAAGAATTGAACATTCTGATGCAAAAAGGATTTTCAAGATTGGTGGGCTCTCCCAAACTCTCCAAAGGAGAGGATATGGAAATTTCACGAATAGAAGACCTACAAGAAAAAGATGATAAGAGTTTGGCAATGTACATCGCGCATCGCACATTGTACATATTGGTTGACAGATTGGTAGTGAAAGATTTTGATGAAGACGATAATCATCGTATTGTAGATTCAGTAAATACCGCATTTTATGAAGGAGAAGGAGAAGTGGTTCTTGAAATAAACGGAAAAGAAAAATTACATTTTTCCAATAAATTTGAACTGGACGGAATTAAGTTTGAAGAGCCCGTTCCTAATTTATTTTCTTTTAATAATCCCTATGGCGCGTGCCCTGTGTGCGGCGGATTTTCTTTGGTATTAGGCATTGATCCTGATCTTGTTTTTCCTGATAAAAGATTAAGCGTTTATGAAAATGCCATATCTCCCTGGCGCGGCGAAAAATTAGGGCAATGGAAAGAGCGATTAATAAAAGTAGCTAACAGATTTGATTTTCCTATTCATAAACCAATCATTGATCTTACTACTGCCCAATATAATTTATTGTGGACAGGCAATGAATATTTTGATGGTATCAATGAATTTTTTAAAGAGGTAGAACAGAATTTATATAAAATTCAATACCGCGTATTACTGAGCCGCTATCGGGGAAAAACTATTTGTCCGGAATGCAAAGGCTATCGCCTGAGAAAAGAGGCGTTGTATGTGCATGTTGCCAATAAAAATATTGGAGAGCTTTGCGAGATGCCTGTAAAAGATTTGCAGAAATGGTTTGTAGAAATTGAATTATCTGATTTTGATAAAACTGTTGCCAAAAGAATCTTGATAGAAATAAATAACAGGTTGAGAACACTTTTTGATGTGGGGCTTGGGTATCTCACTTTGAACAGGCTGGCCAATTCATTAAGTGGCGGCGAAAGCCAACGCATACAATTGACGCGGAGTTTAGGCAGCAATCTTACTGATTCATTATATATACTTGATGAGCCTTCCATCGGTTTACATTCAAGAGATACGGAAAATCTGATTGAAGTTTTAAAAAATTTACAAGCGCTTGGGAATACCGTTGTAGTGGTGGAACACGATGAAATGATGATGCGAAAAGCAGATCATATTATTGATATGGGGCCACTGGCAAGCCACCTCGGAGGCGAAATAATTGCCGAAGGAAATTATAACCAGATTATTAAAAATCCTGAAAGCCTTACTGGAAAATATTTGAAAGGAGAATTGACGATTGAGCCGCCAAAACACATTCGCAAATGGAACCGCTCTATAAAAGTGGAAGGCGCGCGGCAGAATAATTTAAAGAACATTGATGTGGTTTTTCCTCTGAATGTTTTGTGCGTAGTAAGCGGTGTGAGCGGAAGCGGAAAAACTACTTTGGTAAAACAAATTTTATACCCTGCATTAAAAAAACTGAAAGGAGAATTTGCAGAAAAAATCGGGTTGAGCAAAGGGCTTTCGGGCGATATGGATTTTATTTCTCAGATAGAAATGATAGACCAGAATCCTATCGGGAAATCATCTCGTAGTAACCCGGTAACTTATATAAAAGCGTATGATGAAATAAGAGAATTATTCAGCAAACAACCATTGAGTAGAATACGCGGTTATCAACCGAAACATTTTTCATTTAATGTTGATGGTGGAAGATGCGATGCGTGCAAAGGCGAAGGTGAACAGGTAGTGGAAATGCAGTTTCTCGCAGATGTGCATTTGATATGCGATGTGTGTAATGGAAAAAGATTTAAAGAAGAAGTGCTGGAAGTAAAATACAATGATAAAAGTATTTTTGATATACTTGAAATGAGTGTGGATGAAGCGATTGCATTTTTTGGAAAAGAGAAATCATCTGCAAAGAAGAATGAAATTAACAGCGCTGAAATTGCAAAAAAAATCCAACCATTGAGCGATGTTGGTTTAGGATATATCAAATTAGGGCAATCGTCTGATACGCTTTCCGGCGGCGAGGCACAGCGTGTAAAGCTTGCATCATTTCTCGGCAAAGGAAAGGGGCAAGGGCATTTGTTATTTATTTTTGATGAGCCAACAACCGGGCTTCATTTTCACGATATAAAAAAATTGTTGGCTTCATTTAATGCTTTGATAGAACAAGGACATTCCATCATTGTAATAGAACATAATACCGATGTAATAAAATCTGCAGATTGGGTAATTGACCTCGGCCCGGAAGCAGGTGATGAAGGCGGAAGCCTTGTGTATGCGGGGATTCCGGCAGAATTGAAAAAGGTGAAAGAAAGTTATACGGGAAAGTATATTTGAGAAAGAAGAAAGACATCCTTTCTTTCCTTATCTCAAACGATTGCTTTCCTTAATCAATTTTGAATCGCGATAAATTCCTCTTGCCGAAAAGTACAGAAAGATAATAATGAGAATGTGAAGAATTGCCCAGAAACTAAAATTTCCCTGAGAATATTTATGAGTCTCACGGATGTATAAATAAATAATAAGAATCTCAATTAAAATAGTGAGAATGATAATTCTCATTTGAATGCTGCGATGCTTGAACAAAAAAATATTGATTATGATTCCGGTTCCTAACGCGCTGGTAAGAATTAATATAAGAAAACTATCTACGGCTGTTAACACATGATAGCTTCCATCAGGCGTTAGAACCGTTGCGGGATTGGTAACATTTTCCATAATAAGCGTTCCACTATAAAAGGAAAATTTTATAGTCAGAAAAACAGCAATCGCTGCTAATATCATCCATAAGGTTTGTACTCGTTGTATCATAAAATAAATTTTTGGATAATTGATTGTATAATTGACTAAAAAAATACATCTTAAAAGTTAGAATTCTTACTGCAAATATATTCTTTAGTAAAGTTATCCTTTTCAACCTTTTTCCTGCCTATCCTTATTAAACAGAGTTGAAATTTTGTTCATACATTTATAATTCAGACTTAACCTATCATATAAACTTAACCTATCATCATGAAAAGAAGAGATTTTTTTGGAAAAGGTATGTTAGCCGGAGCTTTGATGGGGCCTGCTGCTGCCGCTGCAGCATTGGATCCATCAAAGCCAAAAAAGAATAACCATCCTGGTATTGACAGTGCAGGCAGTTATTCTGATAATGGCAAAGAGAAAGTGGTCATAGAAAGGCCCGCAGAAGGCAGGCCTCATGCAGGTAAAGTACTTGGGATAATACAGCCACATTGCGATGATATTGCCCTTTTTGCCGCTGGCACAGTAGCCAAACTTATCCATGAAGGATATACAGGATATTTGATAAGAACATCAAATGATGATGCTGCCGGCATTGGAAATAGTTACGGCGAAAGAGTATTGAATAATGAAAAATCGAATGAAGCATTCGCAAAATCTTTGGGGATCAAAAAGATTTATGATTTGCACTATCGAAATCACAGGATGGACGAATACAACATCCAGGAAATAAAAGGACGGCTTATTTTTTTGTTCAGGTTACTGAAGGTAGATACAGTTGTGTGCTATGATCCATGGGGGCATTATGAAGAAAATCCTGACCATTACGTTACTGCGAAAGCAGTGGAAGCTGCCCGTTGGATGGCAGGAGGACGAGATGATTATCCGGAGCAATTAGAGGTCGTAGAACCTCACTCTGTAATTGAAAGGTATTATTTTGCCAGAGGGCCGCAGCTTGTAAACCGGGTAGTGGATATTAGTAATTATATAGACAATAAAGTGGAGGCCAATAAAGCTATTACTTCTCAGGGGCCCAGTGGAAATGCTGGTTCAAATTTACGAAAAGCCCTTGCTGAAAGGGGGAAAAAGCTACCAATTCTTGGTAACGATGACAATACGGCCAATTTTAATTATATCAAAAATTTTGTATTAGATATAGACTCTGAAAGATTAAGAGGTGTGCCATCTGATAAAAAGATAGGAGAACAATACGGGTTACAATGGGCGGAACGATTTCATTATTTTGGACTGGCAGAAAATAAACTGGAGGAATATAGTAAAGTGAACCTGGTTAATAAATAAACCACATCACATCATTGTGGGAGATATAACCGGATTAATTCCTTTATTCTAATTCCGGATACAACGGAAATCCTTTCATAAATTCTTTCACATCACTCTTTACAGACAAAATTATTTTTTCATCATCAAGATTCATCAAAACTTTGTCAACCAAATCTACAACAGTCTGCATGTCGTTTTCTTTCAAACCTCTTGTGGTAATTGCGGGAACACCGACACGAATACCTGAAGTCACAAACGGGCTTTTATCATCAAAAGGAACCGCATTTTTATTAAGTGTAATGCAGGCTTTATCAAGCGTTTCTTGCGCCTTTTTACCGGTGATATTTTTATTGCGAAGGTCAATGAGCATCAGGTGATTGTCTGTGCCGTTGCTGATTAAATCATAGCCTTTTGCATTAAATGCTTTTGCCATTGCTTGTGCATTTACCTGAATTTGTTTTGCATAAGCAGTAAATTCATCAGTTAATATTTCTCCGAAAGAAATAGCTTTTGCAGCGATTACATGTTCCAGTGGGCCACCCTGCGTACCCGGGAAAACGGCCATATCTATTAAATGGCTCATCATTCTAATTTCTCCTTTTGGCGTTTTTAATCCAAATGGATTTTCAAAATCTTTTCCCATCATAATAATTCCGCCACGCGGGCCGCGCAAGGTTTTATGAGTAGTAGAAGCTACAAAATGACAATGCTCAAAAGGTGAATTTAATAATCCCTTTGCAATCAATGCTGCAGGATGTGCCATATCACAAAAAACAAAAGCGCCCACTTCATCGGCTACTTTTCTGATGCGCTCATAATCCCAGTCGCGGCTGTATGCCGATGCTCCACAAACAATCATTTTTGGTTTTATTTCTCTTGCTTTTTGTTCGAGCATTTCATAATCAATCAGGCCGGTTTCTTTTTTTACTCCGTAAAAATGCGGTTCATATAATTTACCCGAAAAATTTACCGGCGAGCCATGTGTAAGATGGCCGCCCATACTAAGATCAAGCCCTAAAATTTTATCACCCGGTTTCAAAACCGCAAACATCATCGCAAAATTGGCCTGCGCGCCGCTATGCGGTTGTACATTGGCGTATTCACAATTAAAAATTTTCTTCAAACGATCAATTGCCAATTGCTCTGATTCATCTACAAATTCGCAACCACCATAGTATCTTCTCCCCGGGTATCCTTCGGCGTATTTATTAGTAAGCACAGTTCCCATTGCCTGTATCACCTGCAACGAAGCAAAATTTTCTGAGGCAATTAATTCAATCCCTTCTCTCTGGCGATTTAATTCTTTGTTGATAATATCAAAAACTACTGTATCTCTTTGCATGAAAATAAAATTTTTGCAAACCTACAAAAAGTTAAGGAGTTGATTGGTTGATTAGTTAAAGAAGATTTCCGCTTATTTATCGCTTTACTGCGCATAGAACTCATGCCAGGGAAGTTCATTGCCGATTCACAATTGCCCATTCACCGCCGATTCCAAAACATTTACTATATTCACATCCCTTTTTCAAAAACCGGATTTATAAACTTACATAAAATGAAGGCCATTATTCCTGTGGCAGGTGCAGGCACTAAATTACGCCCACATACTTACACGCAGCCCAAGGCGCTTATTCCGCTGGCCGGCAAAACAATACTAAGTATCAATGTAGATCAATTACATGAAGCAGGTATCAACGAATTCGTTTTCATTGTGGGCTATCTGGGAGAAAAAATTCAGGACTATATCAAAGCAAAATACCCCGGCCTCACTTGCCATTTTATTTATCAGAACATTAGAAAGGGAACGGCACACGCCATTGATCTCAGCAGAAAAATAATAGGCGATGATGAAGTATTTATTGCGTTGGGCGACACTATCTGCGAATACGATATTAAAGACGTTCTTAATTCACCCTATTCTATGCTGGGTATAAAAAAAGTAGATGATCCGAGAAATTTTGGTGTGGCAGAAATTGATGACGAAAGTTTTATTCTTAAGGTGGTGGAGAAGCCGGCTATTCCAAAATCGAATATGGCGTTGGTGGGACTTTATAAGATCAAAGATTCAAAATTATTATTCGAGTGTCTTTCCACCATCATAAATAATGGTATTAAGAGCCATAATGAATTCAACCTTACTGATGCATTGGAATGTATGATATCAGGCGGCGTAAAATTCAAATCATTCAAAGTGGAGAATTGGTTTGACTGCGGCAGAAAGGAATCTTTGTTACAATCTAATGCAATTCTGCTTCAAAAATTCGGAGGCACGATTGCTGAACCAAATAATTTTGAAAATACAATTTTTATTCCGCCGGTGAGCATTGCTGAGGGATGTGATATTAAAAACTCAATCATTGGCCCTCACGTAGCTATGGGTGAAAACACAATTGTTCATTCTTCCATCATTAAGGCTTCTATAATTGGGTCTTTTTCCAAATTATATGATGTGATGCTCGATGACTCGCTTATCGGGAATGATACCGAAATTATTGGAAAAATCCGATCGCTCAATATTGGAGATAATACAGAAATTGATTTAGGTTAAAAATTGGTTTAACGGCTAATGGCGTTTAATTAAGCCACATTATGGGAAAATTTTTACTCATTTTTTTTAGATAAATTAATATTAAAATATTCCTGTTTTTAGCTTAAATCTTTGATGGTAAAGACTTCCAGTGAATTGTAAGGTGTATTTTGTTTATTGGCAACGTATTTTATCTATCATACAGTGTTACTAGATAATAACTAATAATATTTCTAAAAATTAAAAAATTAAAATTATGAATTCAGGTAAAGTATTAGCAAGTATATTGGCAGGCGCTGCCGCAGGTGTAGTAATAGGAATTTTATTTGCACCGGATAAAGGAACGGAAACGAGAAGGAAAATAGCTGAAAAAGGATCTGATGTAGCGGGTAGTGTAAAAAATAAATACAATGAATTTACTGACACTATTTCAGATAAATATGATGCTGCCAAGGAGAAATTATCAAGTCTTGTTTCTGAAGGAAAAGATATGGGGAAAGATATTGTCAACCAGGCAAAACAAAAAGCGGATGCCATGAAAGATGATATCAGAAATCCAAGACCAATTAACTCGTAAGTTTGTTTTATTTTTGAGATTTTGTAATAAACAGACTTTCCCGGTGATAAAATATTTTTATACATGGAAGACAACCAAACCAATGTGGAGGAATTGTTTTATAAATTAAAAGAGTACGCTGATGTCAGGCTGAATCTGTTCAAATTAAAAGGCATTCGTAAAGTATCCGATTTCTTTTCTACTTTGACAGTGATAATCGTTTTATTAGTGCTTCTTTTTCTTGTTGTGATTTGCATCACAATTGCATTGGCTTTACTTTTGGGAGCATGGCTTGGTCATACTTATTATGGTTTTTTTATTATGGGAGGATTGTATATTATCATCGGGTTTATTCTCTATTCGGGCAGAAATAAATTTTTGAAAACATCCATAAGCGATAAACTTATAAAAGAATTATTAGATTAATTCATTGAAAATAAATTTTCCCTGAAATGAATAGCGAAGACGCAAGGGGTGAAATGATGGAAACTATCAATAATACATATGATCTGGATACTGCTATTAAGAAGCTCGAAAGTAAAAGGACGTTGATTGAAGAAGATCTTCAGGATCAATTTCATTCAGTACTTGAAGGATTAAAGCCTACTAATATCCTGAAAAATACCTTGAATGAAGTACAGCAATCTACAGCTTTAAAGCACAATCTTTTAAAAGTAGCGCTTGGGCTGGGTGCGGGTTATTTTTCCAGAAAATTGGTAGTTGGCAAATCGGCTGGGTTGGTTAAAAAAGCTTTAGGTACGGCTTTGCAGTTTGGAATTACGCAATTTATTGCTAAAAAAGACGGTTCTGAACGGGTTGATCAATCTAAGAAGAAGAATATTTTTAAAAGAATACTTTCTATTTGAAAAGGTTGGATTCTATCAGGACGAATTTTTCAAGTCGAAAAAACTTTTTTCTGCTGTACTATTTTCTCAAGGGTAGCGATCATTATGGATTTCTCTTCTTCATAAGCTGAAAGTTTCCTTTCCAGGTCATTTAGTTTTGCAATATTTATTTCTACATCCTTTTCCCGCTTGTCCATTTCCACTATTTGTTTTCGGAGGTCTTCATTTTCAATTTGTAACCTTGTATAGTCGTGTTTCAATTGCTCATATTGGTTTTTAATATGATTCTCTGCAATTAGCAGTTGTTCTAATTCTTTCTCACGTTCAGCGGAGGCTTCTAGTTTTCTTTGGAGCGTGCCAATATAATCCTGCATGGATAAAATGTCGTTTAACCTTGCATCGTATTCACTTTGCAAAGCGGCAGAATTAATTCTATTTTCTTCAATTGAATTTAATTTATTTTCGGCTTTTGTAAGTTTTTGCTGAGCGACATCCAACTCGTTTTCTAATTTTTCTTTTACTTCATTTTCTTCGTAATACAGTTCTTTCCAGTTTTCTTCATCCTCAAACTTTAAGTTGTTCTGTTGCTGGCTTATTTGTTGTGCTTCCAATGTTTTTAATCGTTGTTGGAGTTTGGAGAATTGGATTTCGTAAAAAGAGGCGTTTTCTTCCACCTTTTTTAATTGATTTTTTAAATCCCAAATCAACTCTTCCTTTGCAGAACTTTTTTCTGCCGGATCGTTATCCCGGAAAATAAGGAGATGCTTTTTGCCTTCCGGCAGATAGTCAAAACTGCTGACTATCATACGATAGGCGAAAATGAAACACGCGATTAAAACTATTAATGAAATAACCCACCAAATCCACATAAAGATTTTTTTTAAACTCTGAAATAAGTATATGTTCCGTGGGGAGGATTTTCAAAGGATTTATTTCCGGTTTCATTTTCCGGGGAAGGTTACAAGCCGTTTAGTAACTGCAAGTATAATACAAATTATCCAGTTACCAAAGTGCCTACTTTCTCTCCAGTTATTACGCGAAGTAAAGTGCCGGGGGTATCCATATCAAAAACAATGATTGGAAGTTGGTTTTCCATGCATAAAGTAAACGCTGTCATATCCATTACTCTTAAATTCCGTGAAATACATTCACTGAACGTAATTGTCTCATATTTCTTAGCCAGTTTATCTTTTTCGGGGTCTGCAGAATAAATCCCATCTACGCGGGTACCTTTTAAGATAACGTCGGCCCCTATTTCTATTGCTCTTAATGATCCAGCGGTATCAGTCGTAAAATAGGGATTGCCCGTTCCAGCTCCAAAAATAACAACCCTTCCCTTTTCGAGATGCCTGATAGCCCTGCGGCGGATATATGGCTCTGCTATTTGTTCCATTTTAATAGCACTTTGCAATCTTGTATAAACGCCTACTCTTTCGAGGGCGCTTTGTAAGGCCATACCATTGATAACAGTAGCCAGCATTCCCATGTAATCTCCCTGTGCTCTTTCAATTCCGGTTTCCGCTTCGTTCATGCCACGATAAATGTTACCGCCGCCGATTACCACAGCTACCTGAACGCCAAGTTCTGTAATCAGTTTAATATCCTGTGCATATTGAGACAAGACTTCTGAATCGAGTCCAAAATTTTTATCACCCATTAAAGATTCACCGGAGAGCTTTAGCAGAATACGTTTAAACTTAGGAAGCATAAGTTGATATTACGAATTGTAGATTTAAAATCGGTGCAAGATAATGGATAATTTTTTATTGCTACGGATCACAGATTCGTGTAGATTGGAATTAGATTAATTGGTATAAAAAAATGAGGATGAGCATAAAATGCACACTTTTCTTTCAGGTGAAGTAACTTTAGTTCATCAATGTAAACTCTGAAATTTTTTTCAATTAATAAGCAGGTAATTCCATTTTCTTGGATAAATATTTCCAGGCTATGCCTGTAAAAACACATGTAATAAAGGTGCGAAACGTGATTGACAATATTATTTTTTCGTCATAGCTTCCACCGGTAAGAACATGAATTAACAGCCCCATGAAAGAAACAACAAGTATGAGAGTAGAGAAGAATAAAAAACTTATGATCCATGATTTCTCTTTAAAAAACCCAAAAGATCCGGTCAGGTAGATAATGGCACTAAGCAAATTGATAAATATTATAAAATAAATAAAGTTCCCTTCCATCTTTTTAAATTCAGGCGAATAAAATAACAGCGATACTGCAATAAAGAAATTATACACTCCCAATAAAAGGAGTAAAAAAGACGAGGATTTAATAATTATATTTCTCATGAATTGTTAGTTTCAATTCACTAATATAAACAATTATTTTATTTCTTTCAATTTAGCAGTAAAATGTCTCAAAACCAGGCTTCGTATTCTATCTTTCTACCAATGCAGATGGTCTTCTTCCATCAGCTCATTAGGCCATTGACGCTTATTTCCAGCAAAAAAATTGTCAAAAATTGATTACAATAAAAAAGACAAATCAGTTGTTGAAGAAATAGTTTCACGAACGAATTGCCCAAAATTGTCTTTTTGATGAAATAAAATACCAAGTTCCTTTCCGATAAATTTCAAATGATTTTTAGATAACTGTAATGCTGTTCCTTCTGGCAAACCAATAATAGATATTCCCGGGTTCAGCATCATAAATTCTTTCAATCTGTCATCCCTGGTTTCACCATTAAATCCTTTCTTTTTTTGATTAATATAGTGTGGATTGATCTGAAAAGGAAAGAACCCCATGGCGTTGAACGATTGCGGCTGAATTATAGGCATGTCATTGGTAGTTCCGATAGTGAATCCAGTGATATTAGCACCGGCGCTCCATCCTATATAAGGAGTACCGGTGTTCACTTTCTTTCGTATAGTTTCAAAAATATTCAATTGATAAATATCGTGCAACAATTTAAACGTGTTTCCGCCGCCAGTCATTAACACATCACTTTTTGCAATAACGTCTTTTGCATTTTCGGGTAAAACCGTTTCTATTGAATATGGCAGGTCATTAAATGCTTTCTTTACTCTAAAAGTGTACTCTTCATAATTAGTTTCAGCAGAAGCGAAAGGTAAAAAGGCAATTTTTGTTGCTTTACTGCCAAGAAAACTTTTTATTAAAGGAATTGCAGTTTCAAGATATCCTGAATTTCCAACTCTTGAGCTGCTGATTGCCAGAATTTTATTTGAAGACATAAAGAAGTAATTTACTTTTTCAGAATGGCTTCAATTTTATCTAATTCTTCTTTCGAAAAATTGCCATTTTTTATCGCATTAATAGCATCTGTTATCTGAGCTGGCTTGCTTGCTCCAAGAATTACCGACGTTATTCTGTCATCTTTCAATATCCATGCAAGCGCCATTTGCGCAAGTGATTGATCACGTTTTTTTGCAAGGTCATTTAATGATTTTACTTTTTTAATAACCTCCTCTGTGATTTGGGCGCCAGTGATAGCGCCGTTTTTAAGATTTCGGCCGGCTCTTGAATTTTTGGGGATACCGTTTAAGTATTTGTTAGTTAGTAATCCTTGCGCTAATGAAGAAAATGTAATGCACCCTACTTTTTCTTTTCCCAATACATCTAATAATTCTTCCTCAACCCAACGATCAAACATTGAGTATCTTGCCTGGTGAATCAGGCAGGGAGTGCCTAACTCTTTCAATATTTTTATTGCTTTTTTTGCATCTGTCGCCTTATAATTTGATATACCTATATACAATGTTTTGCCTTGCTTCACCATTAAGTCAAGTGCAGACATGGTTTCTTCTAAAGGTGTATCAGGGTCAGGACGATGATGATAAAAAATATCTACATAGTCGAGCCCCATTCTTTTTAAACTTTGATCAAGGCTTGCGACTAAATATTTTTTAGAGCCGAAATCTCCGTAAGGGCCATCCCACATGGTGTATCCTGCTTTGGTGGAAATAATTAATTCATCCCTGACCTTTTTAAAATTGTTTTTAAATATTTTACCGAATGTTTCTTCGGCAGCGCCGGGTGGCGGTCCATAATTGTTGGCTAAATCAAAATGGGTAATCCCATTATCAAATGCAGTTTGTAAAATTTTACGACAGTTTTCAAGATCATCAATTTCTCCAAAGTTGTGCCAAAGCCCTAAGGAAATTAACGGCAATTTGATGCCGCTGTTACCGCATCTTCTATACTGCATTTTAGAATATCTGCCGGTGTTTGGGAAATAATTCATTTTCTTTTAATTGTTTTTATGAATAGGATTTTATTTTTCGATTTCCAAAAGGCAAATTTAATCATCAGTCTGACTTACTTATCATTCTGTTTTTTCAGCCAAGGTTTAAAGGCTAATCCATTTTAAAATTTTAAAACAAAAGCCCGCAACGTCAGTAATTAGTTTTTATTGTGTAATATCAAAAAAAAATTCTTTAAAATGATCATTAATTGATGTTGTTATTGTAGATTTGACCGATATTCAAATTTTATTTAAAAAGAATTAACATGAAGACTTTTACTAAAACATTGAAATCTGCACTTTTGGGGCTTTTTCTGGGAGCTATTACATTAAATGCAACTGCCCAAGATAATGTGTTGGATTTTGACGGCATTAATGATTATGTTGAATTTCCTTATAGCTCTGGTCTTACTCCAGGTATATTTTCCGTGCAGTTTTGGGTAAAAGCTAATAGTACCGGGAAAACGCAAGCTATATTTATGAACGGAGGAATCTTGGCTGGAGCAGCGGTGGGGTTTGGATTATATGATATTGGTGGAAATTGGACGATTTTGTACGGAAACGGAGGGGCGTCTTTTTCCACGGTTACAGGTCCAGCTATAAATTATGGCACTTGGACAAATATAGCGGGGACATATAATGGTGTACAACTTAAGTTATATGTTGATGGTGTATTAGTATCAACAACACAGCCAGTACCTCCTATTCAGATAAATCCTCAGTTCCCTATACGATTGGGGGCTGGTACTACAGGAGTAAGTGGCGCACCAAACGATTTTTTTAGCGGACAGTTAGATAATCTTAGTATGTGGAATACTACAATTCCCTCTCCACAAATTACTGGTAATATGAATCATCCCGGACTTACGGGAACTGAGCCTTTTTTGCTAGCTTACTATGGTTTTAATGAAGGGATAGCAAACGGCAATAATGCTACTCCTCTTCCGGGAATTAATTCTTTAATCGACAAATCAGCTAATCATTTCAATGGGACGCTGAATAATTTTGCACTGACAGGTAGTACTTCCAATTGGGTAGGATCGGACAATACACTCCCAATAACTTTATCTAATTTTAGCGGCGTTAAGAAAGATGGTTCCAATTTATTACAATGGTCAACTGCTTCAGAACAAAACAGCGCTTATTTTGAAATTCAAAGAAGCGATAATGGCACAGACTTTACAGCTATCGCTAAAGTAAATGCGGCTGGAAATAGTAGTATCACCAAAAATTATCAGTACAGTGATAACCAGCTTTCTACTTCATCTGTTTATTATTACAGATTGAAAATGGTGGATATAGATGGTAGCGCGAAATTCAGTTCCATTATTTTTATTAGGAACAGCAATTCCGGAGTAACAACAGTATATCCTAATCCGGCAAGAGACCAAATCACAATTAATATTGCTGACAAGAGTTTAATAAATACCCAGGCGTTGTTAAGCGATTTGAATGGTAAAATATTACAAAGAATATCTTTAACCCAGGCATCTACCCAGGTGAATATTAGCAACTATGTAGGTGGGATGTATCTTTTGAAATTTAAAGATGGAAGCACTATTAAAATAGTAAAAGAATAAAACAACACATAAAGGCGATAAAAAGAAAGGCTGCCCGATTTATTCTCAGGCAGCCTTTCTTTTTAATTTATGCAAACCTAAAGAGATCACAGTAAGTAAAAAAAGTAAAAAGAGCGATTTTTGTTTATTTACTGATACAATTAAAATATAATTGGTCTTGTAGATAAGAGAATGATGTGAGATTATAAGAAGAATTGGCGTTTCAGGAATGAGGTAAATAAGACTACTTTATAACTTTATTTCGTCGTTATTCTTGTCAAAAAAATGAAATTCTGTAAGATGGAAGTTAGTATTGGGTCTTACTTTAATCTTTTGTTTGAATTTTAAGCTCCATTTGAATCTTTTGGAAGGGAATCCTTTTGTAAGATAAGCATACAGGATTGGGTGTACTTCAATGGTTAATCCTTTATGCTTTTGCATAATAAGGTAACTGAGATTTTTTTCTATTTCGTCTTCTAATACCAAAGTAGAAGAAACTTTTCCGGTACCATCGCAACTGGGACATACCTCCTGCGTATTTATGTTTGTCTCCGGCTTCATTCGCTGGCGTGTGATCTGCATCAAACCAAATTTACTGATAGCCAATACCGCATGCTTTGCCCGGTCTTTTCGCATGAAGAGATCCATTTGTTCAGCTAGTTTCTTTTTATTTTCCGGAAGTTTCATATCAATGAAATCAACCACTATTATTCCGCCAATATCCCTTAATCTTAGCTGGCGTGAAATTTCTGCCGCAGCTTCCAGGTTAGTTTCAAATGCATTTTGCTCCTGGTTATTTCCTACACTTTTATAGCCACTATTCACATCAATTACGTGAAGAGCTTCAGTATGTTCGATAATAAGATAAGCGCCACTCGGGAGATTTACCGTTTTACCAAAAGAGGCTTTTACCTGTCGGGTTATACCAAAGGAATCAAAAATAGGCGAGCCGTTACTGTGAAATGAAAGTATGTCAGATTTTTCAGGAGCTATTTTTTGAAGATAACTTTTTGTTTCGTTGTAAATATTTTTATCATTTACTACAATCTTATTAAAGTCTTCGGTGAGTAAATCACGCAGAATACTATTCGTTTTGCCTTCCTCGCTCAATATTCGCGTGGGAGGAATTGCTCCCTTTAAATTATGCTGGATATTTTTCCAGGTATTGATTAATCCTAACAGATCATCATGAAGTTCATTAGCGTGCTTTCCTTCTGCAGCAGTTCGGACAATAACACCAAAATTTTTTGGTTTGAAGGCTTCAATAATTTTTTGTAGCCTTTTTCTTTCTTCAGAAGAATGTATTTTCCTGGAAACTGCGATAATATCATTGAAAGGAGTAATTACAACGTATCTCCCCGGCAAAGAAATTTCGCAACTAAGCCTGGGACCTTTAGCAGCTATAGGTTCTTTTAAAATTTGAACCAAAATATTAGGCTTTCCGCTTAAAACTTCAGCAATCTTACCTGTTTTTACAATCTCAGGCTCAACGACAAAAGAATCAAAATTAATTTCTGATTCATTAGTATTATTAATAGTTTGCTTTGTGAATTTTAAGATGGAACGTATGTAAGGGCTTAAATCTGAATAATGTAAAAAAGCGTCCTTTTCAAATCCAACATCAATAAAAGCAGCGTTTAATCCCGGAATCAGTTTTTTTACTTTCCCTAAATATAAATCGCCCACACCAAAACTCGAATTTGCATTTTCATTGTGCATTTCAACGAGCTTTTTATCCTCAAGTAAGGCTATTTCTACCGCTTGTGGGGCAGCATTTATAATAAGTTCCTTATTCATCCTTATTTCAAGTCAAATCGTTTATTAGTTACTTTAACTAAACCAAAAAGGAAAAGGTAAAGCCGGTGTTACCGGCATAAGAAGTTAAAAAACAGATAATAAAAATTATCTCTTTTTATGGCGATTCTTTCTCAGACGCTTTTTGCGCTTATGAGTGGCGATTTTATGACGTTTTCTTTTTTTACCGCAAGGCATAAATATTAATTTTAATAATTTATAATAGAGACAAAAATTTATTAATTATTGTCAATGTTGCTTTACTTTAATGATTTTGAACTTCTTTTATTCTTTCATCTATTTGCTTACTAAACTCCGGGTTATTTACCAAATGCTTGCTTTGTTCATACCACTTAATAGCATTCTTTTTGTCATCTTTAGCCGCGTAAGCATCTGCGAGCCATGAAACTGCTTCAAGATTATGAGGATCAAAACTTACGACTTTATTTAATCTTTCAATTGCTTTGTCGTATTGATTTGAAATAACACCTCCAACTCCCAAAACCAACTGAGCCTGCATATTGTTGGAATCTTTTTGTACAACCGCTAATAATTCCTGAATTCCCTTCATTGTTTGCTCAGCATTTCCTATCATTCCCTCGCCATAAACGTAGCAGCTTCCCAGGCCGACTTTTAAATCATCATTCTCAGGATCCAGCTTTAATGCTCTTTCAAAAAGGTTAACTGCTGTTTGAGCTTCCCACACTTTTTTACCCGGATTATCCTCTCTTCTCATGTTCTCTAACAGAAAACGGGCTGCAAAGGTGAGCTTTTTTTCCGAATTATCCAATTTAGCTGCTTCACTTAAATAATAAACGTAGGGTATAAAGGAAGAAGCTGAATCTTTCCAGAAATTTGCAAGATTTGTATATTGATTTTCTGACTGAGTCTTTATATCGCCTCTGCTAATATTATTTTCGATATTAGTGACATATAAAAGGTGCTCTGGCGAAAGTTTCTTTTTTTCTGCAATTAAAGTATCGTTAATACTAAATGCCGGAGTTTCAGCCTTTATTACTGAAGGAATATCCTTCTTAGAAGTAGTAGTTTTACCAAAGAAGAAAAGAGCAAAAACCAATATTGTTCCTGCTATCGCTAAAATAATTCTTTTATTCAATTCTTAAATCGGGAGGTTTTTTATCCGGGTGCAAAGGTAATCCATTCCTAATTGTCAGGTAGCTTCTTTTCTTTAATTTGCTGAACAAATTCTTTAGAAGGTTTGAAAGCGGGGATATAATGTTCGGGTATTTCTACTGCCGTATTTTTTTTAATATTTCTTCCGATTTTTGCAGCTCTTTTTTTCGTGATAAAGCTTCCGAATCCCCTTATGTATATATTCTCTCCCTCGCCAAGAGATTTTTTTACCTCAGTAAATAAATTTTCCAGGGTGACAAGTACATCCACTTTGGGAATTCCTGTTTTTTCTGATATCCGGTTAATTAAATCTGCTTTTCTCATTTTTAATTATTTTAAATTAGATTAAAATTAAAATGTGGCCTTAAAGATGCTCAAATCAGTTAAAGCAAATTTAATGATCTTTATTGTAATAAATTGCTATTATATATCTTGTGTATGTTCATTTTTTCTATTTTAATAAAAAATCAAATATTAGTTACTAACAATTGAATGAAATATAAAAAATCTTTTACCCAGACATTGTTGCTATGGAATGCTATCGAAAACACAAGGCAAATGCCATGGAAAGGAGAAAAAGATCCTTATAAAATTTGGATAAGCGAAATAATCTTGCAGCAAACACGGGTAAGCCAGGGAATTGATTATTATAACCGGTTTATTCAGCATTTTCCTAATATAAAAAAGCTGGCAACTGCTCCTGAAAAAAAAATTTATAAATTATGGGAAGGCCTCGGTTATTATACGCGTTGTAAAAATTTAATTGAAACGGCAAAATTCATTTATAAAAATCTCGACGGCAAATTTCCTGAGAAATATGAAGACATTTTATCTCTTAAAGGAATTGGCAGTTACACAGCGTCAGCAATTGCTTCATTTGCCTTTAATCAGCCTTATGCAGTTTTAGATGGAAATGTATTTCGGGTCTTATCAAGATTTTTTGGTAAAGAAATACCCATCAATACAACTGAAGGAAAAAAGTTTTATGGTGATTTATCCCAACTTCTTCTTGATAAAAAGAAACCGGCAAGTTATAACCAGGCAATTATGGATTTCGGAGCGGTAATATGCAAGCCTTTATTGCCACTTTGCTCTGAATGTCCCTTTAAAAATGAGTGCGTTGCTTTCCTGCATAATAAGGTCTCTGTCTTGCCCATGAACACTAAAGTAATTACTCAAAAAGAACGATTTTTTAATTATATAATAGTGGAATGCAATCACAAATTTTATATACGGAAAAGAATTGAAAAAGATATTTGGCAGAATTTGTATGAGTTTTTCTTAATTGAAACAGGATCTTTGATCAACGAAGAAGATATCGTTAAGCATGAAATTTTTTTATTTTATTTTAATGAAAGGAAATTTGAAATAATGAATATATCAAAGAAGTTTTCTCAAAAACTAACCCACCAGATTATTAGGGGACAATTTTTTCACATCAAAGTATCAAAACCCTTAAAAAACTGCGAAAATTATTTTATGGTAACAAAAGAAGAGATAAAATTGCTTCCGTTTCCAAAATTAATAGCATCTTATTTCACATATAAAAATGTATCTTTAAATTTGATTTGAATAATAATCGCAATTGAAGAAAAAAGTTTTTTATGCGGGGTGTTAATAAAGTAATGTTAATTGGAAATCTGGGGAAAGACCCGGAAATACAATATCTCGAAGGTAATATTGCTGTATCAAAATTTCCGCTGGCTACTACAGAAACCTATAAAGATAAAAACGGGAAGTTAATATCTCAAACAGAATGGCACAATATAGTTCTGTGGCGGGGCCTGGCAGAATTATCTCAAAAGTATTTGCATAAAAGCAGCCTTGTTTATATCGAAGGGCGCTTAAAGACAAGATATTGGGAGGATAGGGATCATAACAGGAAGGTAGCGACTGAAATTGTCGCCGACAGTCTTATCATGCTTGATAAAAGAAGTGACATACATTTAGATGAAGACGATCATGGTTCATTAGGAGGTGAGGCGGCTTCAGAACATGGTTCTGAGAAAAGCCCTGAATAAA
>Ga0070660_100000349_pt1 | contig 30885 bp, 33 predicted proteins | sample KBSC33metaG_FD_64670 | JGI IMG/M metagenome (GOLD analysis project Ga0070660, IMG submission 64670) | Corn rhizosphere microbial communities from Kellogg Biological Station, Michigan, USA - KBS C3-3 metaG | ecosystem: Host-associated > Plants > Roots > Rhizosphere > Soil ... | reverse complement strand
GTCCACCAGGTCGGCCCGGACCAGGAAGGGTTCATGAAGTTCTATTCGAGTGAGGTCATGCCGCGCCTGGAGACCTCGTGAGCACGACGGCCTCGGACGTCCTGGTGGGCCGGCTTCACGAATGGGGCGTCGAGGTCGTGTTCGGCCTGCCCGGCGACGGCATCAACGGCGTGATGGAGGCCCTGCGGAAGCGGCGAGAGGAGATCCGGTTCGTTCACGTTCGCCACGAGGAGGCCGCCGCGTTCATGGCGTGCGGCTACGCCAAGTTCACCGGCCGCCTGGGGGTCTGTCTCGCCACGTCGGGTCCGGGGGGCATCCACCTCCTCAACGGCCTCTACGATGCCAAGCTGGACGGCCAGCCCGTCCTCGCCATCACCGGGTTGCCGGTCTCGGATCTCATCAACACCCACACCCAGCAAGACGTGGAGCTGGATCGGCTCTTCGTCGACGTGTGCAAGTACAACGCGCGGGTCATGAACGCGGCGCACGTCGAGAACGTGGTCGATCTGGCGTGCCGCACCGCGCTGACGTACCGGGGGGTGAGTCACGTCACCCTGCCGGTGGATGTCCAGGAGATGCCCGGCGACGAAGGCCGCTCGAAGCGAAACGTCGCGCACCACACCTCGGAGATCCGGGCCCGGAGTGCCCGTCTCCCGGCCGACGCCGACCTGAGCAAGGCGGCGCAGATCCTGAACGCCGGCAAGAAGGTCGCGATCCTCGCGGGCCGCGGTGCCATCGGCGCGACCGAAGAGCTCGAGACGGTCGCGGAGACGCTGGCGGCGCCCATCGTGAAGCCCCTGCTCGGCAAGGAGGCGGTGCCGGACGACAGCCCCTACACCACGGGGGCGGTCGGGCTCCTGGGCACGCGGCCCTCGCAGGAGGTCCTGGAAGGGTGCGACACGTTGCTGATGGTGGGCACCTCGTTTCCGTACATCGAGTTCTATCCCGAGCCGGGTCAAGCCCGGGGGGTCCAGATCGAGCTCGACCCCATGCGGATCGGCCTCCGCTATTCGGTCGAGGTCGGGCTGGTCGGGGACAGCCGCCAGACCCTGCGGGCTCTGGCGCCGCGGCTGAAGCGGAACGCGGACCGGAGCTTTCTGGAAGCGGCCCAGGAGGGCATGCGCAGCTGGAGCGACCTGATGGCCGAGCGCGCGAGCCGGATGGATCGGCCCATGAAGCCCCAGCGCGTCGCGGCCGAGCTGGGTCGCCGGCTCCCCCACGACGCGATCGTGACCTGCGACAGCGGGACGATCGCCACCTGGTGGGCTCGCCACATTCCCGTGCGGCGCGGCCAGATGCACTCGCTGTCCGGAAACCTCGCCACGATGGCCAACGGGCTCCCGTACGCGATCGCGGCTCAGGTCGCCTATCCGGATCGCCAGTGCGTGGCCTTCGTGGGAGACGGCGGCTTCTCGATGCTGATGGCCGAGTTCTCCACCTGCGTGAAGTACCGGCTGCCGGTGAAGGTCGTGGTGGTCAAGAACAACACCCTCGGCCAGATCAAGTGGGAGCAACTCGTCTTCCTGGGCAATCCGGAATACGGCTGCGAGCTCGAGCCGATCGACTTCGCCGCGTTTGCGCGCGCCTGCGGCGGGACCGGCTTCACGATCGAAGACCCCGCGACCTGCGGAGACGTCCTCGACCAGGCACTGGCGACGGCGGGGCCGGTGATCGTGGAGGCCGTCGTGGATCCGTTCGAGCCGCCCATGCCGCCGAAGGCGACGGCGGCCCAGGCGATCAAGCTGGCCGAGGCGCTGGTGCGGGGAGAGCCGGACCGGGAAAAGATCCTGGCCACGATCATCTCGAACAAGCTACGCGAGCTGATCTAGCCGAGCCGTCGCCACGTCTCCTGCAGCCACTCCCGTCCGGGCAGGGGCGACCATGATGGGCGCCGGCCGGCGCCCACGTAGCTGACCAGCGCCCCGACCCCGAAGGCCATCGTCGCGCCCACCGCCACCGCGATCCACGCGGGCGAATCGATCACCGGCGCTCCGTCCGCGGGCGCTCGGGCCGCGGTCACGTCCCCGTTCACCCGCGGAGGAGCCGACAGCTCGCGTCGCACGAGGCCGGCCAGCAGCTGGGGCTGGCCGTGGAGGGCGCGCCCGAGCTGGAGCGCCTTGCGGTAGACGATCTGCCAGTCGTCGTAGTCCACCGGCAGCACCGCGATCGCGCCGGTGATCTCGCGAAGCGTCCCGGTTCGCGCGGGGTCCCACCCGTCCGTCCTCGAGCCAGGGGCCGGCCAGGCCCGCGCGATGCGTCCCTCGATCGCCTGCGCGCGCGAGTCGGACGTCTGCCAGACCTCGAGATCACTGACGCCCTCGACGATCAGGCCCTGGGCCACCGCGAGCGCGGTCGGCCGCCCCCGGATCAGGAGGCCGCTCGGGTACAGCGCGAGGACCAGGTCGGACCCTTCGAAGTAGGCCAGGTCGCTCGGGATGCGATTCCGGAACGCCTCGCGGTCGACCGCGGTCAGCACGCGGAGGGGAGCGGTCAGCCACCAGGGGGGAGGCACTCGCCGCACCGGACGGCGGTGCTCCCGATGCAGCGCCAGGATCCGCTCCGCGACCTGCCGGTACGAGGTGGCGTCGGTCACCAGCGGCACCTGGACGTCCTTGTGGCGACGCACGGCCGAGACCAGCCGCAGCGCCGGTACGGTGACCATCGAGATGAGCAGCGCGGTCGAAAGGCCGATCGTGATCGGGAAGCCGCGCAGGAGCCGCGCCGGCCACGATCGCCGCGGCTGGTCCTCCGGCTGGCGCAGCGCCATCGCGGCGCCGACCGCGAGGGGGATCACCAGGCTTATTCCGATCCACACCGCGCGAATGACCGGCGCCGGCACCCACGCGGGAATGGGGACGAAGGCCAGCACGTACGCCGCGAAGCGCGGCGCGGCGATGCCCAGCAGCAGCAGCGGCCACGCGCCGGCGGCGGCGAGCAGCGCGGAGAGGAAGATCTTCTGCGTGCCGGTCGTGTATCCGAAGATGGCGACGACGGCCCAGTCGAACAGCGCGCTCAGGATCCGGCCGAAGGAGCGCGTGATGAATGCGATCAAAGCCTGCAGGATCGCCATGGCGATCGGACGCAGCAAGACACGTGCCGCGCACTCACGCCGCGATCAGTGCGTTGGAGCTTCCGCGACTCTTCCCTCCACAGCTGGCAGTACCCGTCGGGGGACCGCAGCGCTGCGTGGTCGGCGCTCATGCTCGGCCGGTGGCGGGGCCATGGCCCGAGCGATCGGCCCGCTCGCGGCTCGACAGGCCGGCGCTCCTGTGGTTCTGGCCGGGAAGCGATGACCCGGTAAGCCCTGACAGGCGGGCCGGCCCGCGAGCCGTGGAGGCCAGCTAGAGCATCGCCTTGCGGGCCTGCTTCGCGCGGGCGGCTCCGATCGCCGTCTTGACCTCTTTCTCCTCTTCGGGGGGCGGAAGGACCGCGGGGAGGCCCAGCGACTGGATCCACAGCTCGCGGCACCACCCGGTCGTGTGATAGAGATGCTCGTCCTCCTCCTCCTCGACCTCCTCGTAGGCGTCCCGGAGGGCCTTCGCCTCATCTCCTTTGAGTGCCTTCGACGCAATCTCGATCAGCTCCCAGTTGAGATGGTCCTTGGTCTCCGCCTCCACGACGCACTCGCAGGCGACGAGTTCGGCGGCCTCCGGGGGCCCGCCCTGGAGCGCCATTTCCATTGCTTTGACGAGTGATTGGCCGATATGACGGACGACGGCGCGCCCGGGGGTCATCTCCTCGGGATCGAGCTCGAAGGCCGAGAGGACGCGGTGCATGACCTCGACGTGATTCTTCGTCTGGTCGAGGTACTTCTCCCACTCCTCCTTCAGGTCGTCGTTCTGGGCGCATCGCAGGGCCGTCTCGTAGACGAGCACGCCGCCCATCTCCGTCTCGAGTCCCTGGTACAGCAGCTCGGTCAGTTGTTCCCGCTTCATGTTCTGGGCTCCCTCTGGGCTTGGTGTGAAGTGTCAGCGGCGACGGCAGGCCGCGATCACAGTAAGGCAAGACCTGTGCCCGGCCGTGACGGCGGCACGTCGCTTGAATGGCAGGGGGCCAATCGAACGATGCCGGATCCGCGCGCCACCATCACCGTCTCCGAGTTCTTCCGCGCCTTCGCCAAGCGCATGGCCGATTTCATGGGCTCGGCCTGGGCCTTCGCAGGCGCCGCCGCGATCGTCGTGGTCTGGGCGGCGTCGGGGCACTTCTTCCACTATTCGGACACCTGGCAGCTCGTGATCAACACCGGCACGACCATCGTCACGTTCCTCATGGTGTTTCTGATGCAGAACACCCAGAACCGCGACGCCAAGGCCATCCACCTCAAGCTGGACGAGCTGCTTCGCGGGGTGAAGAACGCGCGGACCGGCCTGGTCCGTCTGGAGGATCAGACCGAGGACGAGCTGTCCGGCCTCGCGAAGGAGTTCGAGGCCTTGAAGGGTGTGCCCAAGCCCGGGGACCCGACGATCCACGAGACGTCGGGACCGTCGGCCGCATCGGGCGGGGACGACTAGGGACGACCAGGCCCCGACATGAGGAAGCTCCTTCACACCGCCCTCGGCATCCTGACCAGCGTGGGCGGGTTCCTCGAGATCGGCTCGGTGGTCACCGCGATGCAGGCGGGGGCCGAGTTTGGCTACCGGCTCCTGTGGGTGGTGGCGCTGGGCACCGCGGCCGCGATCAGTCTCACCGAGATGTCCGGCCGCTTCGCGGCGGCCAGCCAGCGCGCGTTCGGCGACGCGCTCCGCGAGCGGCTCGGGTTTCCCGTGTACGCCGCCGTCCTGCTCGGCCTGGGCGTCACGAGCCTGCTGGTGCTCGGCGCCGAGATCACCGGTCTCGCGGTGGCTCTCGAGCTCGCCAGCGGCGTGATGTTCCCGCTCTGGGCTCTCCCGGCCGGCTTTCTCGTCTGGCTGATCCTCTGGAAGGGCAAGTTCGGGCTGATCGAGTACGGGGTGTCGACGCTCGGGCTGGTGACGCTGGCGTTCGTGGCCTCGGCGGTTCGACTGCACCCGGCGGCGGGCGAGCTGCTGGCCGGCCTCGTGCCCACCGGGCCGCCGGCGCAGCCGGCCCGCTACTGGTTTCTCGCGGTCAGCATCCTGGGGGCCACCGTCACGCCGTACCTGTTCTACTTCTACTCCTCCGGCGCCATCGAGGACGGCTGGGACACGCGCCACATCGGGACGAACCGGGTGGTGGCGGCGGTGGGGATGGGCTTCGGGGGCACGCTCTCCGCCGCGGTGCTGGTGACCGCGGCGCTCGCCCTTCCCGGCACGCGCATCGAGCAGTATCGTCAGCTTCCGCTCGCGCTCTCCGGCGTGTTCGGCCGGGCCGGCTTCTGGCTCTTCGTGGTCTCGCTCTGGATCGGTTGCCTCGGCGCCGCGCTCGAGGTCACGCTCGCACTCGGCTATCTGCTCGCCCAGGGTCTGGGGTGGCGCTGGGGCGAGGATCTGCCGCCGCGCGAGGCAGCGCGCTTCGTGCTGGGCTACTCGGCGATCGTGCTGGCGGGCACCGTCTTCGCGGTGGCGGGGATCGACGCCCTGGCCCTCACCAACCTGGCCATGGCGCTCTCGTCCGCGGTGTTGCCGCTCGCGCTCGCTCCCCTCTTCCTGTTCATGAACGACCGTCGCTTCCTGGGTCGGCACCGCAACGGGTGGGTCGCGAACGGGGCCCTGGTCGTGATCGTGCTGATGGCGCTCGTGCTGTGCGTGGTCTCGATCCCGCTGGCGATCACGGGAAGCTAGATGGACCTCATCCGCGACGTCCTCGATCTGCCGATCCTGGACCCCGACGGGGTGCCGCTGGGGCGCGTGGACGGCATCGTCGCGGAGCTGGACCCCGACGGCCGGCTGCGGGTGCGTGCGCTCGAGATCAGCGGGGAGGCGCGGGCGCGGCGGCTGCATCCGGTGATCGGCCGGTGGGCGGAGCGACTGCTGCGGCGGGTGCGACCGGTGACCGCGGGGCCGTCCCGCATCCCCTGGTCGGAGATCGGCACGATCGGGAAGAGCATCCGCCTCCGGTCCCGTCTGGCCGGCGAGGGCACGCGCGGATGGGAGCGCTGGCTCGCCCGTCACGTGGTCGGCCGGATCCCGGGGGCCTGATGTCGTCGCGCGAGGTCCGGATCGAGATGCTGCTCGGCGCGGTGGTGCGCGATCTTCACGGCGGGAGCGTCGGGCGGATCGAAGAGGTCCGGGCGATACCCGACGGCGATGGCCTCGTGGTCACGCACTACCTGCTCGGACCGACCGGCTGGCGAGCGCGTCTGTCGCTGCGGGGGCTCCGCCTCGGGCTCCGGACCTTGCGCGGGGTCGGGCGCTCGCGCCGGGAGCGCCTGCCGTGGCAGGCGGTCGACGTGTCCGACCCGCGTCGCCCGCGTCTCCGGATCAGCCCGCGCGAGGGAGCCAGTACACGAGGAGGTAGAGCGGGATCCAGGCCGCGACCACGAAGTACCAGTAGAGAGCGCTGACCGTGACGTCGACGTAGTGCCTGTCCTCGAGCGGGCCGAACCGCATCAGCAGGCACAGCAGCACGTCCTCGAGGGTCGAGGCCACGAGGTGGCTCAGGTGCGTGCCCAGGATCGTCCACACGATGGAGCCGTAGGCGTGTCCGTCCCACCGCACGTGGAGCTGGGCCAGCTCGACTCCTCGCAGGGCGATCGTGCCGAGCGACAGGACGGTGGCGACGACCAGGTAGTGGGTCGTCGCGCGGCGGTCGCGGCGGAGCGCGGCCCGGTGGGCGCCCACCGTCGGCACGACGCTCGCGAGGAGCAGCAGGACGTTGGCGGTCGAGCCGGCGAGGCCGGGCAGTCGGATGCCCTCCGGCGGCCAGGCGGTGGCGATGCCGCGGAGATAGACGTACACGGTCACGAGCAGCACGAACACCGTGCCCTCGATCGTGATCAGGGACCAGACCGCCCACCATACCGCGGCAGCGGGTCCCCAGCCCACGTGCGGGAGGCGGGCCGCGTCGATGGCCGCCGGCGCCGCCCTGGGCTCGGCCGTCGCCGCGCGCGCGTCGGTCATGGCCAGAACCAGAGCGTGAGGGCGGCGAAGCAGAGCGGCGAGCCCCAGACGATCGCCCACGGGGTGAACACCACCCCCACGAGGGTGGCCGTCACCGCCGCGCTCAGGAGGAGCGGCGCGACCGCGGGACCGTCCAGCACCTGGCGATGCGACGGCGCCGCGTGCCCGGCGGTGGTGACGAGGATCTCGCGCACCTCGGAGCGGATGCCGGTCACCGTCGTCGCGGCCGGCGCCCAGAGCGGATGGCGCGAGGTCACGGCCGGCAGGGGGGCGTGGTTGTAGCTGGGAGGAGGTGACGCGGTCGCCCACTCCAGGGTGTCGGCGCCCCACGGATCGGGCCCGGCGAGCCGGCCGCGCCGCAGCCCCCACGCCAGGCCGGCCACGTAGACCAGGAGGCCGGCCAGGATCACGAAGGCGCCGCCGGTCGCGACCAGGTTGAGGCCAGCCCACCCGGTGTCGCGCCCGTAGGTGAACACCCGACGGGGCATGCCCTCGAGCCCGAGCTGATGCATGGGGAAGAACGTGAGGTGGAAGCCCGCGACCAGGAGGGCCACGCTCGCGCGGCCCGCGGGCTCCGGCATCAGCCGGCCGCTCATCTTGGGCAGCCAGTACCACAGCGCGCCCAGGAGCGGAAACACCGCGCCCCCGATCAGCACGTAGTGCAGGTGGGCCACCACGAAGAAGGTGTCGTGGAGCTGGAGGTCGACCGGCACCGAGGCGAGCACCACGCCGGTGAGGCCGCCGAGCACGAAGGTGAGGAAGAAGCCCACCACGAACAGCAGCGGCGTGCGCAGCGCCGGGCGGGTGCCCCAGAGGGTGGCGATCCAGCAGAAGATCTGGATGCCGGTGGGCAGCGCGATGGCCATGCTGGCCACCATGAAGAACACGGACTGCCCGTGCGACATCCCGGCCGCGAACATGTGGTGGGCCCAGAGCGCGAAGCCCAGCCCGCCGGTCGTGACGAGCGAGCCGACGATGGCGGGATAGCCCACGAGCGGGCGCCGGCTGAAGGCCACGAGGATCTGGGAGACGAATCCCAGCGCGGGCACGAAGATGATGTAGACCTCGGGATGGCCGAAGAACCAGAAGAGGTGCTGCCACAGCACCACGTCGCCGCCGCGCTCCGGGATGAAGAAGTGGGTCTCCACGAGGCGATCCATCGCGAGCAGGGTGCTCGCCACCATGATCGCGGGCATGGCGAGGATCACCATCACCGACATCACCAGCATCGCCCAGACCAGCACCGGCATCCGGCCGAGCCTCATGCCCGGGGCGCGCTGCTTGAGGGTGGTGACCACGATCTCGACCGCGGCCACCAGCGCGGCGAGCTCGGTGAAGGTGATGGTCTGGGCCCAGATGTCGACCCCCTTGCCGGGCGAGAACTGCAGTGACGCGAGCGGGACGTAGCTGAACCATCCGGCGCGCGGGGACGCGTGGAGGAAGAAGCCGCCGAAGAGGAAGAGGCCGCCCGCGAGGAAGACATAGTAGCCGAAGACGTTCAGGCGCGGAAACGCGAGATTGCGGGTGCCGATCATGAGCGGGACCAGATACAGGCCGAGCCCCTGCATGACCGGCACCGCGAAGAGAAACATCATCGCGGTGCCGTGAATGGTGAAGAGCGCGTTGTAGGTTCCGGGGCCCAGGAGCCGGTTGTCCGGCACCGCGAGCTGCAGTCGCATGACCAGCGACAGCAGGCCGGCCAGGACCCCGAAGGCGACCGCGGTGAGCACGTAGCGGATGGCGACCCGCTTGTGGTCGACATCCGTGAGGCGGCCGAGCCAGCCCGGCCCGGGACCCCACGTGCGCTCGAGCATCGGCCGCTCCCGCGAATCCATCATCGGAGGCCCGCGAGGTACGAGACCAGCGCCTGCAGCTCGTGGTCGGGCAGGCCGGCCGGCGGCATCAGGGTGCCCGGCTTCACGTCCTGGGGAGCGACCAGCCAGCCCGCCAGGTGGCCCACCGAGTTGGGCACCGCGCCCGCGGCCAGCGTCCTCCGCTCCGCCAGATGCGTGAGATCGGGACCGAGATGACCCGAGGCCGGGGTGCCGCGAATCGTGTGGCAGCCCACGCACGGCGACGCGAGGAAGACGCCTCGGCCCTCCTCCTCCATGGGCGCGGTCGGCGCGCGCGCCGTGCGGGCCTCGTCGGCGAGCCAGCGCTCGAAGGTGTCCGGCGCGTCCACCAGGACCGTGAGACGCATGCGGGCGTGCTCGAGCCCGCAGAACTCGGCGCAGAAGCCCGAGAACTCGCCCGGTTCGGTCGGGGTCATGCGAAAGTGCCCGGGACGTGCTGGAACCAGGTCCGTCTTGCCTCCGAGCGACGGCGCCCAGAAGCTGTGGATCACGTCGGCGGAGCGGAGGTAGACGTCCACCGGCCGGCCCGCCGGCAGGTGCAGCTCGTTGGCGGTGGTCACCGCGGTGCCGCCCGGCGGCGCAAGATAGGTGATCTCCCACCACCACAGATGTCCGGTGATCTCGACCGCGAGCGCATCCGGGGGACCCGCCCGCTCGCGGTGGGGGCCGGCCGCCAGGCTCGCCGCGACCACGACCGCCAGCACCACGGCCGTCGCCCCGACGGCGGTCACGACCGCGCGGATGCGACCGCGATCGTCCTGCGCGGACCCCGTCGCGGGCGTGGGAGGCCGGGGATTCTGCCGGACCAGGGCGGCGATCAATGCCGCGGAGGTGAGGATGAACACGACGGCGGTGATGCCGAAGAGCGCGCCGGTCAGCCAGGCCTGGGGCTGCGCCTCGATCGAGACGGGCCGGAGCACCGAGTGGCCCCGCGAGCATCCCCAAGCGGCGATGCCGGGGACGGCGAGCCATCCCCACGCGCGGACAGTTCTTCGCGGGCCGGGACCGATCACGGCCGTGTGGACAGCAAGTCAGATGCCGACCGCAACTCCCTCGGACCGGGCGCCCCGCTGCCTCGCGAGCGGGTCGCTCTTACCGGGTCGTCTTGTCCTGGTCCCCGGATCGCGGGACCCGCTCGCGATTGGATGTGCGGCCCGAACTGTGCTTGACTGAGACCCCGTGAGATCTCTCCCGACGTGGCACATCCGTCTGCGCCCGAGCATCCGGGGCGTGCTGGTCGGGGCCGGAGTGTGGCTTCTGTGCGTGTCCGCGCTCCACGTGTTCGTCAATCATCGCGGCGCCGTGGTCACCCGCGCCGAGGCGCGTCCGGTTCAGGTGGGCGGCCTGCCCGTCACGTGAAACCTCACCTTGCCGATCGCCAGTCTGGCGATGTCGCGGGACGCGGAGGGCCGCTCGGTGGTGGACGTGACCCTGGCCGACTCGCCCGCCGAGTACAGCAAGTACAGCGGCTGGCCCGAGCTGAAGGAGTCGTTCATGGCCGGGCAGGTGAAGGCGGCCTACCTGCTCGCTCCCATGGTGATGGACCTGGTGGAGAGCGGGGTGGACGCCAAGATCGTCTCCCTCGGCCATCGCTCGGGCGCGGTCATCATGGTGCGGAATGACTCGCCCGCGCGGACTTTTCGCGACCTGCGCGGCAAGCGCATCGCGATCCCCAGCCGCTTCGCGGTCGACCACCTGTTCGTCCGGCGCATGCTGAAGGAGAGCGGCATGACCGTCCGCGACGTGGAGCTGGTGGAGATGGCGCCTCCCGACATGCCGGCCGCGCTCTACGCGCGCCAGGTCGACGCCTACGCGACCGGCGAGCCGTTCGGGGCGGTGGCGGAGGTGGGCGGCTACGCGCGTATTCTCTACATGACGCGCGACAAGTGGCCGAGCTACGTCTGCTGCGTGCTGACGGTCCGCCAGGAGCTGATCGACCGCAACCGGCCCCAGGTGCAGCAGCTGGTCGACCACGTCCTCTCCGCGGGAGCCTGGCTCGAAGCCGGCCAGGCCAACCGCGATCACGCGGCGGACCTGGTGGCGGCGCCCGACCTCTTCAACCAGAGCCCCGGCATCATCCGGCACGTGCTGAGCAATCCGCGGGACCGGGTGACCTACGCCGACCTGCGCCTGGTCCGGTCCGAGCTGGACGAGCTGATGGAGGCCGCGCTGGAGGCCGGCATCATTCGCCAGCGGATCCCGTACGAGCGGTACGTCGACGACAGCTTCCAGCGCGCGGCGCGTCCCGTGGATATCCGTGTGGAGCGCTAGGCGGGGGTGGCTGCCGCTGCTGGCGCCGGTGGCGGCCCTGGTGGTGGTGTGGCACGCGGCGGTGGTGCTGAGCGGCAGCACCATCTTTCCCACCCCGTGGCAGGTGGCGGTGGGCCTCGCGGACCTGGCCCGGCGCGGGCTCCTGCTCAAGCACGTGGTGGCCTCGCTCTTCCGGGTCACCGTCGGCTACCTCCTGGCCGCGGCCCTCGCGATCCCGGTCGGCATGCTGATGGGCTGGTTCGCGCCCGCGCACGCGTTCCTCAACCCGCTGGTGCAGGGGCTCCGGCCGATCTCCCCCATCGCGTGGATCCCCCTCGCCATCCTGTGGTTCGGGGTGGGGGACCTCTCGCCGATCTTCCTCATCTTCCTGTCCTCGTTCTTCCCGATGGTGGTCGGCACCACCGCCGGGGTGCTGACCATCGACCGCAAGTACCTCCGGGCCGCGCGCAACTTCGAGTACTCCGGGCTGCGGCTCTTCCGTCGCGTCATCCTGCCCGCCGCGCTGCCCCAGATCGTGACCGGCATGCGCATCGGGCTGGGCGTGGCGTGGCTGGTGGTGGTGGCGGCGGAGATGATCGCGGTGAGCTCGGGGCTCGGCTACCTGATCATCGACTCGCGCAACGCGGGCAACCGCTACGATCTGGTGGTGGCCGGCATGGTGGTGATCGGCGTGGTGGGCTTCCTCCTGGACAGCCTCATGCGCGGGCTCGAGCGGCTCGACGAGGTCCGCTGGCGCTACGAGATCTGAGCGAGCCGTGAATCCCAAGATCACGGTGCAGTCCCTCTCCAAGACGTTCCCGACCCAGGGCGGCCCGCTCCCGGTGCTCGACGACCTGACCTTCCAGGTGGCCGACGGCGAGTTCGTGGCCGTCATCGGCCCCTCCGGCTGCGGCAAGTCGACGCTGCTCGGCATCCTGGCCGGCTTCGAGCGGCCCGATCAGGGCGAGGTGCGCGTCGACGGCGAGCCGGTGCGCGAGCCCCGGCGGACGGGCATGTTCATCTTCCAGCAGCCGTCGCTCTTCCCCTGGCTCGACCTGGAGCGCAATCTGGTCTTCGGCCTGAACGGCGAGGCGCCGGAGGAGCGCCGGCGCCTGGTGGCGCACTACATCGCCCTGGTCGGCCTGCAGGGGTTCGAGCGCGCGTTCCCGCGCGAGCTCTCGGGCGGCATGCAGCAGCGCGCCGAGCTGGCGCGCGCGCTGATGGTGAAGCCCGAGATCCTGTACCTGGACGAGCCCTTCGGCGCGCTGGACGCGCTGACCCGACTGCGCATGCGCGCCGAGCTGCTCCGGATCCTCTCCCGCGAGCGCCACACCGTGCTGCTGGTGACCCACGACGTGGAGGAGGCGCTGCACCTGGCCGACCGGGTGCTGGTGCTGTCCGCGCGCCCGGCGCGGCTGCAGCGCGTCGTCCCGGTCGAGCTGCCGCGGCCGCGCTCGACGACCGATCCCGCGCTGCTCGCCCTCAAGGCCTCGATCCTGCGCGAGCTCGGGGTCGACACCGCGGAGACGGAGGCCCGGCCGTGATCCGGCACCGGATGCTGGCCCTCGTCGCCCTGGCCCTCTGCGCGCTCGCCCCTGCCCCGCCCGGCGAGGCCGCACGTGGCGGCGCGCTCCGCAGCGGGGCCTTCGAGCCGGCGCGACCGGCGCCGGAGCTCGCGCTGCCCGCCACCACCGGCGGAGAGTTCCGGCTGAGCCGGCAGCAGGGCAAGGTGATCGCGCTCACCTTCGGCTACACGAGCTGCCCCGACATCTGCCCCACCGTGCTGGCCGAGCTGGTCCAGGTGCGCGTGCGCCTGGGCGGCGCGGCGCGCCGGGTGCAGGTGGCCTACGTGACGGTGGATCCGGACCGCGACAGCCCCGCGCGGCTGCGCGCCTACACCGGGCAGTTCGACAGGACCTTCGTGGGCCTCACCGGCACCGCGGAGCAGCTGGCCGCGGTGTGGAAGGCCTACGGGGTCTCGGTGGTGCGGCGCGACCTGCCCGGCACCCGGCCGCCGATGTACCTGCTGCACCACTCCGCGTCGGTGTTCCTGATCGACCCCGCGGGCCGCCTCCGGGTGATGGCGCCCTTCGGCACCCCGGTGGACGACGTCGTGCACGACATCCGCGTCTTGCTGGAAGAGTGACCTCGATGCGCCGATCGCTCGCGCTCGTCCTCACCGGTCTGCTGCTGGTCGCCCCCGCCGCGCTGGCCCAGGACGTCGCCATCCGGCTGGAGAAGCCGTGGGTGCGCCGGGCGCCGCTGATGCCGGACGCCAGGCCCGGCGCGGAGAGCACCGCGGCCGGCTACGTCACGCTGGTCAACCGCGGGTCGGAGCGCGACGCCCTGGTGGCGGCGAGCGCCGACGCGGCGGCGCGCGTGGAGCTGCACCAGACGCGCAACATGTCGGGGATGATGATGATGGAGCCGGTCGAGAAGGTGGAGCTGGCGCCGGGCGGGCGCGTGGAGCTCAAGCCCGGCTCGTACCACCTCATGCTGATCGGGCTCAGGCGGGCGCTCACGCCGGGGCAGACGGTCACCCTCACGCTGCAGTTCGAGCGGGCGGGACGTCTGACCACGCGCGCCGAGGTGCGGTGAGGCGCCGGCCCGTCACCCTGGCCGGCCTCGCGGCGCTCGGGCTCGTCGCGGCCGCGCTCGCCTGGGCCGCCCTGGCCCCGCTTCCGGCCGGGGCGCACACGCTGACGTTCGTCATCCCGCCCGGGACCGCGGCGCGCCTGCGCGCCGGAGAGCCGGTCACGGTGCTGCCGTCTCCGATCCATCTCACGGTGGGCGTGCGCGACGTGCTGGTGCTCACCAACGACGACGAGGTGACCCACCAGCTGGGGCCCATCGTGCTGGGCTCGCGGCAGACCTACCGCATCCCGTTCCGCAGGCCCGGACGGTTCCAGTACGCGTGCTCGCTGCACGCGGCGGGCAGCCTCTCGCTCGTCATCGACCCGCCGCCCGCGCCCGGGCTCGACCGGCTCCGCTGGCGGCTGGCCCGGCTCACCGGCCGGTCCTGATCTCGCCGCCGGCCCTCGGCCCGCTCTCTATCTGCCCGCTCTCTATCTGCCCGCTCTCTATCTGCCCGCTCTCTATCTGATTGTTCAGGGCCGCCGCGCGGTCGCCCAGCGAGGTGAGCACGGACGGCGAGGCGGACGACTCGCTCGCCACGCCCTCGACCGGCGCGCGGTCCGCCCGACCGTCGGGGCCCGGCAGCAGCCGGTTCGCAAGCGCCATGAGCCCGCCGGTCGCTCCCGGCATGAGCCCGTGCACGGTCGCGGCGACCTTCGCGGGCAGGGAGAGCACACGATCCGGATCCCCGTGGCGGAGCGCGTCGACCACCTGGCGAGCCGCACTGGTCGCGTCCATCGACACGAGGGGCAGCGCATCGGCGATGCTGAACCACGCGTACTCGGCGCGGTGCTGCCCCTTGAACCAGGCGTGGCGGGGGCTCCCGGTGCGCATGAGGCCCGGACAGACGGTGGTCACCTGGACGCCGTCCGCGGCCAGCTCCGCCCGCAGCCCCTCCGACAGGCCGACCAGCGCGAACTTGCTGGCGCTGTAGGGCAGGAGATGGGGCACGCTCACGCGGCCGCCGATCGATGCCACGTTGACGATCCGTCCCGCGCCGCGGGCGCGCATCGCGGGCAGCACGGCCAGGGTCGCGTGCAGCGCGCCCCAGAAGTTGGTGTCCATCGAGCGATGGAAGTCCTCCAGGCACATCTCCCGCGCGGGTCCGACCGTGATGGTGCCCGCGCAGTTCACCAGCGCGTCGATCGGTCCCAGCCGGTCGGTGGTGGCTCGCACCAGCCGCTCCACCGCGACCGGGTCGGTCACGTCGCACGAGATGGCCGCGACCGGCCCGCCCCGCTGCGTCAGATCCCGGCGCGCCCGGTCGAGCGTTTCCTCGTCGCGCGCGCCCACGGCCACCCGAGCGCCCTCGGCCACCAGCTCGCGCGCGATCAGGAGGCCGAGCCCGCGGGAGCCGCCGGTGATCAGCACCGTACGACCGCGCAGGTCCCACCGTCGCCGGTGGCGCCAGAGCCGCCGGGCCGCCAGGAGGCCCAGAGCGGCCAGCGGCACCGCGGCCAGGGCAGTGGATCGAGCGCGCGACCGTGCGGGCCTCATCGCCATGGGTCCATCACCACCTTCACGCAGTCGTCGGTCTTGTCCCGGAACATGCGGTAGGCCTCGGGCGCCGCCGACAGCGGCCACCGGTCGTGGCTGATGATGAAGCTCGGGTCGAGGCGACCGGCCTCGATGTGCGCGAGCAGCGGCGCCATGTACCGGTGCACGTGGGTCTGTCCCATCTTGAAGGTCAGGGCCTTGGCGAAGGCGGCCCCGAACGGCACCTTGTCGAGCAGCCCCCCGTACACGCCGGGGACCGAGACCGTCCCGCCCTTGCGGCAGGCCTGGATGGCCTGGCGCAGGACGTGCGAGCGGTCGGTCCCGAGCCCCACCGCGTGCTTCGCGCGGTCGTAGAGCGCGTCGAGGCTCGTGCCGTGGGCCTCGGTGCCCACCGCGTCGATGCAGGCGTCGGGTCCGCGGCCGCCGGTGCGCTGCTTGAGCTCCTCCACCACGTCGGGCAGCTCCTCGTAGTTCAGGGTCTCGGCCTTGCCGTGCGATTCGGCGAGGCGCAGGCGCGCCGGCCACCGATCGATGGCGATGACCCGGTCCGCGCCCAGCAGGTACGCGCTCTCGATCGCGAGCAGGCCGACCGGCCCCGCGCCCCACACCGCGACGACGTCGCCGGGCCGGATCCCGCAGTTCTCCGCCGCCATGTAGCCGGTGGGGAGGATGTCGGAGAGGAAGAGCGCCTGCTCGTCGCGCACGGAGGCCGGCACCTTGAACGCGCCGACATCCGCATACGGTACGCGCACGTACTCGGCCTGGCCGCCCGCGTACCCGCCGTAGAGGTGCGAGTAGCCGAAGAGTCCCGCGCCCGAGAAGCCGTAGAGGGCCTCGGCCATGCTGGCGTTGGGGTTGCTGTTGTCGCAGAGCGAGGTGAGGCGCTCGCGGCAGAAGAAGCAGTCCCCGCACGCGATGGCGAAGGGGACGACCACCCGGTCGCCCGCGGCCAGGGTCCGGCATCCGGGGCCCACCGCCAGCACCTCCCCCATGAACTCGTGCCCCAGCACGTCGCCGGACTCCATGGTGGGGATGATCCCGTTGAAGAGATGGAGGTCCGAGCCGCAGATGGCGGTCGACGTCACCCGCACGATCGCGTCGCGAGGGTTGAGGATCTCGGGCTCCGGGACCGTGTCGACCCGCACGTCCCGCGGCCCGTGCCAGCACACCGCGCGCATCATCGCGAATCCTCGACGCGCCGCGCGGCGGTCGCGACCTCCCCGGTCTCCATCCGCTGCTTGAAGCGGCGCAGGTCCTCGCGCACCTCATGGTCGCCGCTCTCCCCCAGCAGGGTCACCGCCGCCTCGCCGAGCCGACCCGCGGGCAGCTCGTAGCTCAGCAGCACCTTCACCTCGGTGCCGCGCCCGCCCGGAGCCGGGGTGAAGCGCACCGAGCCCGCGTTCTCGATGTCCGAGCCGGCCACCGAGCGCCAGGCGATGAGGCGGCCAGGCTCGTCCGCGGTGATCTCGGCCTCCCACATGACACGGGTGCCGCCCGGCCCGCGCGCCACCCAGCGGGAGCGCTTCTCGTCGAGCGGGGTCACCGACTCGAGGTGGGCCATCAGCTCGGGCAGGCGGGCCAGGTCGTGCCAGCGCGCGTAGAGCTCGTCGGGCGAGCGCAGGATGGTCACGGTGCGCTCCACGCGCGCGCCGCGGCCGGCGGCCAGCGCCGGCATGTCGACGCGCCGCCGGCCGTCGTGGCTCCATCGCGGGTTTCGCGAGGCCACCCACGCGGCGCCCGCCGCCACCGCCACCACCGTCAGGGCCCCGGTCGCGGCCCACGCCCTCGGATCTCGCGTCACCGAACGTGTTCTCATACCGATGCTCCTCCGGCCCGGCGCGAGTTCACGCCGGGCTTGCTCACGATCGCCACGGTGCTGGCCTGCGGTCCCTCGTCGCCCTCCTCCTCCTCGAAGCGCACCTCGGTCCCGATGGCGAGCCTCTCGAAGGCGTCGTTGAGCACGCTGTGCCGGTGGAAATAGATCGTGCGGCCGTCGAGGGCCCGCAAGAATCCGTAGGCCGCGTCCGGATCCTCCGCCGGGACCAGCCGCTCGACCAGTCCTCGCGGCTCCGCCGGCGCGCGCTCGTCACCCCGGACCCGCTCGCGGGCCGCCTGCAGCTGCCGCCGCGCGGCCCGGAAGGCGTCCCGCACGATGGTGCGGAGCTCGCGGTGCATCTCCGTGTCACCCGGCTCGCGGGTGACCACGATCGGCCGGGCGAGCCCGGCGCCGATCTCCAGGCGGACCCGGTACCGATTGCCCGCTCGCTGGTGTCTCTGGGGCTCCTCGATCGCGACCCGGCACGACACGAGCCGCCGGCCGTACCGCTCGAGCTTGGCCGCCTCGTGTTGCACCAGCGCCTCGATGTCCGGCTGCGCAACGGTGTTGCGGAAGGTGAGGTCGGCAGATGTGTCCATGCGCTTTCATCGAGCATCGCTTGTGCCACCGGGATGACCCTGGCGCTCGCGCACCCGATCGGGACTTCGAGCGCGACTCTCGCGCCGCGGTGGCTCACGCGGCCGGGGTGACGTGATCGCGCACGCCAGCGCGGCGGGAAAAGCTACCCAGTAAGCCCGTCGCAGGCGGGCCCGCGTGGGCGGCAATCCCCGGTGGCGCCGCGCCGGTTCCAGGCGCTGGAGGCGGGAAGAACTTTCAGTCGGCGATCGGTCGGACGTCCGAATACCCCAGCAGCTCTTCCACCAGGTACTCCTGCGAGGCCTCGGGTAGCCGGTCTCGCCCGTAGCGCAACCCGGCGGGAACGCTGGGCTCGGAGACCTCCAGGCTGCCATATGCCTCCGGGTGCTGATGCCGGAAGCACTGATTGATCATGGGTGAGCTGTCCATGGGAAGCCCTCCTGCACGAGGAGCGGCAATGGTCGTGCCAGTACGAGGCCGCTCAGCGCGCGGGGTCGGCCTCTTCCGCGGTCTCGATCACGACCCGACGGCGATCGGTCATCCCGTCGAGCCGCTCGATCACGCGCTGCTGCAGGCGCTCGACCGCCGTCGCGACGCCGGGCGCGGGCAGGTCGCGCGCGAACGTGACGCCGATCACCACCAGGACGCTGCGAGGACCGAGGCTCATCGTGTGGAGCTCCGCGACGCCCCGCACCTCCGGGTCCGCCGTCACCACCTCGCGGATCGCGCGCTCCACCCACGCCGGCGCGCGCTCGCCCAGCAGCAGGGAGTGGCTCTCCGCGGCCAGCACGATGGCGACCACGAGCAGCAGGGTGCCGATCAGCGCCGAGGCCGCCGCGTCCCATCCCCCCCGGCCGGTGACCTGGGCCAGCCAGATGCCGGCGGCCGCGATCAGGAGCGAGACCAGGGCCGCGCTGTCCTCGAGGAGCACCGTGATCAGGGTCGGGTCGCGGTTCTCCCGCCAGTACTCCCGGAGGGACCGGGATCCGGCCGCCCGCCGGAGGCCGTGCACCCCGACCCCGAGCGAGATGGACTCGAACACGAAGCTGCCCGCGAGGACGCCGTACGCCCAGAGGGCGGGGGTGGTCCTCGCCCCGGGATGGAGCCAGTGCCGCACCGCTTCCCAGATCGAGAACGCGCCCCCGATGGTGAAGAGCAGCATCGCGACCACGAAGCTCCAGAAGTAGACGTTCTTGCCGTGGCCGAAGGGGTGGGTGGCGTTGGCGGGCTGGCGCGCCCACCGCATCCCCACCAGCAGGAGGACCTGGTTGCCGGTGTCGGCGATGGAATGGAACGTCTCGGCGAGCATCGCGGCGCTGCCGGTGACGGCCGCGGCGATGCCTTTCAGCAGCGCGAGCGACGCGTTGCCCAGCAAGGCCGCCACGACCGCGGTCCGTGATTCCTCCATGGGGCAGAGCTTAAACGCAATGCGCGCCTCGCGCTGCAGTGCGGTGTCCGGGCACCGGCCCGGTCGTCGTGACACGGTAAGAGCGTCGCGGCGCGCGGCCGGCGCGCCGGCCGAACGCGATCGCACGGCCGATTCCCCCGCGCGTGCTCGCTGGCACACCCGATGCAATCCTCCGCCCGCCATGAAGACCAACGAGTTCCGTCGACGGCTGGAGCAAGAGCTTCGCATCATGAAGTCGCGCCTGCACGACCAGGGCTGGCCGCTCGATCCGAGCACGGTGGGCGAGACGGCCGCCGAGGGCATGACCGGAGATCCGTTCGACCGCATCGAGCACACCGAGAGCCGTGAGCGGCACCTCGACTCCCGCGAGCGACTGACCGATCGTCTGGACCGCATCGTCGAGGCGATGGACCGGCTCGATGACGGCTCCTACGGCACCTGCGCGGTGTGCGGGGAGGAGATCGCGCCCAAGCGGCTGCTCGCGATCCCCGAGGCCACCACGTGCGTGCGGTGCCAGGAGAGCCTCGAGGTCTCCCGGGCCGGTCAGGGCCCGGTGCGGTCGTTCAAGGCCCGGGCGCGCACCGGCCTCGACGAGGACGACTGAGAGGAGGAGACGATGCCGGAGAAGGCCACGCTGGAGCGGGCGCAGGCGGACAGGCGAGCGGGCAAGTCCCCGTCGACCCAGGCGGGGGAGTTCGTGCGGGAGGAGATGGATCACATCCGGGCGGGCAAGCACGGGGCCCGGTCCACCAAGCAGGCGATCGCCATCGGGCTCTCCAAGGCTCGGCGGGCCGGAGTGGGCCTCCGCGCGCCGGCCAAGGGCAAGGCGTCGAATCGGACCCGGCGCAGCGCCCAGTCGGCCCTGCGGCGCGGGGGATCGAGGCGGAAGACCTCGGCCCGGCGATCGCGCGGGACCCTCGGCGCGCTACGCCGCGAGGGCCGCGGCGCCGCGTCGCGCGAGGCCCTGGCGCGCCAGGCGCGCACCACCGCGCGCCGGCGGGGGAGACGGGCACGCTCCGCGTCCGCGTCGCGCGCGGTGCGGACCAAGGGCCCTCGCCGCCGTCGCGCCGCGGCCCGGAAGGCGGCCCGCACCCGGGCCCGCTCGCGCCGCTAGCCCGGCGGTCGACCCTCTCGCACGACCCGCGGCGTTTGACAACGCGCCGCCCGCCGTGCGAGAGAATCGGCCATGCTCGAGGAGCCCACCTCCCTCCGAATCGACGATCCCGGCGTGCGCGCGCTCTTCACCGAGCCGGCGCGCTTCCAGAGCTGGCTGGACGTGGAGGCGGCGCTCGCCCGCGCGCAGGCCGAGCTCGGCATCATCCCCGAGGGGGCCGCGCGCGAGATCGTGCGCAAGGCGCACCTGCCGCTCCTCGACCTGGCCGCGGTGCGAGAGGGGCTCGCGCGCACCGGCCACCCGCTGGTGCCGCTGGTGTGGGAGCTCGACCGCGCCTGCGAGGGCGACGCGGGCGGCTACGTGCACTGGGGCGCGACCACCCAGAACGTCACCCAGACCGGCCAGCTCCTCCAGGTGCGTCGGGCCCACGAGATATTCCTCCGCCAGCTCGCGACCATCCTGACCACGCTCGCCCACCTGGCCGAGCGCACCCGCGACGTGCTGCTGCCCGGTCGCACCCACGGCCAGCACGCGGTGCCCGCCACCTTCGGGTTCAAGGTCGCGGTGTGGATCGACGAGCTGGGACGGCACGTGGAGCGCCTGCAGGCCTGCGAGGGGCGGGTGTTCGTGGCCATGCTGGGCGGCGGGGCGGGAACCCTGGCCTCGCTGGGCGAGCTCGGGCTCGCGACCCAGGAGCGGATGGCGGCCCACCTCGGGATGGCCCCGATGCCGCTGCCCGCGCGCACCATCGGCGACCATCAGGCGGAGTACGTCACGCTGCTGGGCATGCTCGCCGCCACCTGCAGCAAGATCGGCCGCGAGATCTACACCCTCATGAAGCAGGAGTTCGGCGAGGTCGAGGAGCCGGTGCCGCCGGGCACGGTGGGCAGCAGCACCATGCCCCAGAAGCGGAACCCCAAGCTCTCCCAGGACATCATCGCGGCGGCGGCCCAGATCCGCGCGCTGGTCCCGCTGGCCCTCGAGGCGATGCAGACCGAGCACGAGGCCGACCGCACCACCAGCATCATGATGAGCCGCGCGGTGGTGCAGGCCTGCGAGCTGACCGGGGACATGCTGGAGCGCCTCGCGGTGCTGATGGACGGCCTGCAGGTGTTCCCGGACCGGATGCGCGAGAACCTCGACCTCTCGGGCGGGCTCATCATGTCCGAGGCCCTGATGCTGGAGCTGGGCCGTCAGATCGGTCGCCAGCGCGCCCACGACGCGGTCTACGAGGCGGCCCAGGCCTCGGTCACCCAGGCGCGCCCGTTCCGCGAGATGCTCGCCCTCGACCCGCACGTGAGCGCCGGGCTCACCCCGTCGCAGATGGAAGCGCTGCTCGATCCCGCCCGCTACACCGGGCTCTGCCGCGAGCTCGCGGAGCGGGGCGCGGCCCGCGGGCGGGAGATCGCGGCGGCCATCGCGCGGCGGCCCGGCCCCGCGGGGGCCTGAGCCGCCGCGGCGCGCGCGCCGGCCCGGCCCCGCGGGGGCCTGAGCCGCCGCGGCGCGCGCGCCGGTCAGTCGACGACCGCGATCGCCTCCACCTCCACCACCAGGTCGGGGTGGGCGAGCTTGCGCACCTCCACCGTGGTGCTGGTGGGGAGCGCCCCGAAGTACTCCATGCGGACGTCGACGTGCTTGAAGAACTCGTCGATGTCGGTGACGTAGGTATTGGTCTTCACGATGTCGGCCAGGGTCGCGCCCGCCGCCTCCAGCGCGGCCTTGATGTTCTCGCCCACCTGGCGGAGCTGGGCGCGCATGTCGCCCGCGCCGACCACCTCGCCGGCGGGCCCGCGGGCCAGCTGGCCGGAGACGAAGATCGTCTTCTTGCCCTCGACGACCACCACGTGGGAGTAGAGCACGTGGCCCCCGACCACACGCTTGCTGAGCGACCCGGGCTGGATGTTCTGACGCTTCATGTGGTCCTCAGCTGAGCCGTAGCGGTTGGCATGGCGCATACCGTATTCTGCGGGGCCGGGAAGGTCAACCGCCGGAAACCGGGGAGGCATCGCCGATGCTGCCGACGCACGGACGCTACGAGTACTCCAACATCACCACCCGGCCCGACTACTCGTGGCCGGGCGGCCGGCGCCTCGCGGTGTACCTGGCGCTCAACATCGAGGCCTTCGGCTTCGGGGTGGGGAAGGGCGCCGCGATCGCGCCCCCCGACCAGGCGCAGAGCCACAGCGTCTACTCCTGGCGCGACTACGGCAACCGCGTCGGGATCTGGCGGCTCTTCGAGCTGCTCGACGAGCTGGGGCTGCCCGCCGAGGCCCAGATGAACACCGCGATCTACGAGGCGGCGCCCGACATCCCGGCGCGCCTGCGCGCGCGGGGCGACGAGATCCTGGGCCACGGCCTCACCAATTCCGACGAGCAGGGCCACCTGAACGAAGCGCGCGAACGCGCGCTGATCACGGAAGCGACGTCGATCATCGAGCGACACGAGGGCCGGCGGCCGGTGGGCTGGATGAGCCCGTGGCTCTCCAACAGCGCGGTGACCATGGACCTCCTGCAGGAGGCGGGCTACCGCTACGTGATGGACTGGACCATGGACGACCAGCCGGTCTGGCTCAAGACGCGCAAGGGCCGCATCCTCTCGATCCCGTACCCGATCGAGGTGAACGACACCCGTGGCATCATCTGGTACCACCACACCTCGCAGGAGTTCGCGGACATGATCACCGATCAGTTCGACGAGATGCTGGCCCAGTCCGAGCGCCAGCCCCTGGTGTGCCCGATCTCGCTCCATCCGTTCGTGTTCGGCCGGCCCTACCGGATTCGCCGGCTGCGCCGGGCGCTCCAGCACATCCTCGGCCACCGCGACCGGGTGTGGATCACGCGCCCGCGCGACATCTGCGCCCACGTCGAGTCGCTGCCCGCCGGCACCGTGCCCGGCGGCCGCTGACCCGCCCGACCAGGAGGACTCCATGAAGATCGGCGTCGTGCTGCCCCAGACCGAGATCGGGAACGACCCCGGGGCCATCAAGGCCTACGCGGAGGCGGTGGAGGAGATGGGCTTCACCCACATCCTGGTCTTCGACCACGTGCTGGGCGCCAATCCGGAGCGGCCGGGCGGCTGGAAGGGGCCCTACACGTACCGGCACGCCTTCCACGAGCCGTTCGTGCTCTTCGGCTTCCTCGCCGCGGCCACGCGTCGAGTCGGCCTCGTGACCGGCATCGTGATCCTGCCGCAGCGGCAGACCGCGCTGGTGGCCAAGCAGGCCGCCGCGGTCGACGTGCTGTCGGGCGGCCGGCTGCGCCTGGGCGTCGGGGTGGGCTGGAACCCGGTGGAGTTCGAGGCGCTCGGCGAGGACTTCCATACCCGCGGCCGTCGGGTCGAGGAGCAGGTGCAGGTGATGCGGGCGCTCTGGACCAAGGAGCTGGTCACGTTCACCGGCGCGTATCACCGCATCCCGGACGCGGGGCTGAACCCGCTGCCGGTGCAGCGGCCCATTCCGGTCTGGATGGGCGGCGAGAGCGAGGTCGTCCAGCGGCGCATGGCCCGCGTCGCCGACGGCTGGATGCCGCACTTCCGCCCCGGGCCGGCCTCGCAGGAGATCGTCGACCGCATGCACGCGATGGTGCGCGAGGGCGGCCGCGACCCGAAGGTCTTCGGCATCGAGGGGCGCATGGCGCTGCCCCAGATCCCGCCGTCGGACTGGGGTCGGGAGCTGGAGGCCTGGCAGGCGATGCGCGGCATCACCCACCTCTGCGTGCACACCGCCGGGATGGGGCTCAAGAGCCCGGGGGACCACGTCCAGACCCTGCGGCGGTTCCGGGAGGCGGTCGGGCTCAAGTAACGCTAGAGTTGGAGGGATCCCCATGGCGACCCGCGTGGCCCGATCCCTCCCGCGTCGCGCCCGCGCCGGCCGAGTCCGGCGCGCGCTGCGCTGGCTCCGCTCGCCGCGCGTCCGGCGTGCCGCGCGGCGTCTGTGGGCGGCCCCGCTCGCCATCCGTCTCGTGCTCGGCCTGGCCCTGCTGGTGCTGCTGTGGTCGGCGGCGAACTGGACCTACCACGTGATCCGCAAGCCCACCGAGCTGTTCTTCCCGGTGAGCGGCACGCTGGCCAAGGCGCCCCCCGAGACGTGGCGCCAGTACGCGCCGCTCTTCCGCCGGCACTCGACCGCCACCGTCTCCCCCGAGCTGCTGGCGGCCCTGGCCCAGGTGGAGGGCTCGGGCGATCCGGTGGCGCGCACCTACTGGCGCTGGCAGGTGGCGTGGAACCCCTTCGACGTCTACCGCCCCGCCTCGAGCGCGGTCGGGATGTACCAGATCACCGATCCGACCTTCCAGGAGGCGCGGCGCTACTGCGTGCGCGACCACGTGGTGCTGGAGGACGGGTGCTGGTTCCGGAGCCTCTACACCCGGGTGCTTCCGAGCCACGCGGTGGAGATGACCTCGGCCCTGCTCGACCGGGACGTGGCGCGCATCCTGGAGCGGCGCCGCATCGTGGCCGTCACGCCCCGCCAGAAGCAGGACCTGGCCGCCCTGGTGCACCTGTGCGGAGCGGGAGCCGGCGACGACTTCGCCCGGCGCGGCTTCCGTCTGCCGCCCGGGCAGCGCTGCGGCGACCACGACGCGGGCGCCTACCTGGCGCGCGTCAACGCCATGAAGCGCCAGTTCGCGCGGATGGCCGCCGAGGATCCGCCGGCCGAGCCCGCGTGGACGCGGCCGCGCTAGCCGGGCCGCGCGTGCTGACCTGGCCGGGCCCGAGCCGCTCGTGCTGACGCGCGTCGATCACGTGATGATCTGCGTGCCCGATCTGGACGCGGGCATCGCGGCCTACCGGCGGCTCGGCTTCAACATCTATCCGGGGGGCGCGCACACCGGGCGCGCGAGCCACAACGCGATCGCCTTCACCGGCGAGGAGTACATCGAGGTGCTGAGCCTGCGCCCCGGGGTGCCGGTGGCGCCGGGCAGCGCCGACGAGAGCCTCGCGCGCTATCTGGCCGAGGGCGGCGGCTTCCGCGTCGTCGCGCTGCAGAGCGACGATCTCGGCGCCGACGTGGCCGCGATGCGCAGGCGCGGGGTGGAGGTGGGGGAGATCCGCGACGGGGGCCGGCGCACCCCGGCCGGGCAGGAGCTGCGCTGGCGCGCCGCGTTCCTCGGCGGCGACGAGGTGCTGCCGATCTTCATCATCCAGCACCTGACCCCGCTCGAGGAGCGGCGCCGGCAAGTGCCGAAGGCGGGCGACCACCCGAACGGGGTCCTGCGCGTGGAGCGCGTCTACATCACGGTGCCGGACGTGGCCGCGAGCCGGCGCCACTACGCCCGCGTGCTGGGCCTGCCCGAGCCCAAGATCCAGCGCGGCGCGGTGATCAGGGCAGACATGGCCGTCTTCGCCCTGGGACCGACGGGGCTCACCGTGGCCCAGCCCGCCGAGCCCGGCCCCGCCGCGGAGGCGCTCGCGCGCCGCGGCCCGGGCCCGTTCCAGGTGCTCTACCGCACGCGCAGCATGGATGCGGCGACCTCGTGGATGGCCGCGGAGGGCCTGCCCGCGCCGGAGCGCGGCGTGCGCAACACCGGAGAGCACGCCATGCTGGTCACGCCGCCGCACACCGGCGGCGCCTACATCGGCTTCGTCGGCCCCGCCTGATCCGATCCGCTCACTTCACCCGAGGTCGAGCTGGCCACCGCCCGTGCCCAGGTCCTCCTTCCGGAGGCTGGGTGCCCGGCGCTGGCAGTGGCCCAGTGTCCTCGGCGGCTTCATCCATCAGGGCCCAGGTGACGGCTCGTCCCTTGGCGGTTCGGCGCGTTGTCCCGAACCAGACGTGCCCCTGATCGTCGAGTCCGACCAGATGCCACGAGTCACCCTGCGTGACGACTGCAATCTGCCTGAGGCCATCCATCGTCGCCCTCCCCCCCGCGGTGGTTGCGGTCCGTAGCGTTGGCGAAGCACAACGACGGAGGAGCGGGCGGGGCGGGGGGCGGCCGGGGCCCCGCCCGGTGAGTGGTTCACCGAACAAGGGCGGGACAACGGCCGCCCCCGCCCCGCCCGCTCCTCCGCCTACTGCGGCCTCTCCCGGTAGTCGCCGAAGGCCGCGTCGCGCTGGCTCAGCAGGTCGCGGACGCTGGCGCCGTCGCGCTTGAACTGGGCGCGGTAGGCCTGGCTCGCCGCGGTGGAGAAGGCGAGCGCCTGCAGTTCGGTGCCCGCGCGGATGGCCGCGCGCAGGCCCATCACCTCCATCGCCCGGTGCACCGCGCGCTTGTTGATCTGGGTCAGCTCGGTGGGCACCAGCGCGATGCGCTCGGCCACGCCCAGCACGGTCTTCTCCAGCTCCGCCGCGGGCACCGCCCGGTTGGCGAAGCCGCGCGCGGCGGCCTCGGTGCCGGTCAGCGCATCCCCGGTGAGGTACATCTCCATCGCCGCGCGCATGCCCATCAGGAACGGGTGGAACTGGTTGTCGGGCGGGCTCATGAGCCGGGTGGGCGGGTAGCCGATGCGCGCGTCCTCCGCCACGTAGACCAGGTCGCAGCACGCGGCCAGCTCGCTGCCGCCGGCCAGGCAGTAGCCGTGCACCTGCGCGATCACCGGCTTGCCGAGGTCCCAGATGGTGAACCATCCCTCCACCACGTGGCGCGCCCACTGGCCCGGCCCGCCGGGGGAGTAGAAGGGCTGATCCCTGGAGTTGTCGGCCGAGAGGTCGTAGCCGGAGGAGAAGCTCGGCCCCGCGCCGCGCAGGACCGACACCTTCACCGCGGGATCCGCGTCCGCGGCGCGCAGGGCGGCGAGGATCGCGCCGCGCAGCTCGTTGTTGAGCGCGTTGCGCTTCTCCGGCCGGTTGAGGGTGAGCCGCCGCACGCCGGGGAGCGGGTCGTCGAGCACGAGCACGGAGGTGGTCATGGCGGCAAGCATGCGCGCGCGCCGCCGGCTCATCAATCAGGGGGTCGGAACGAGGGCTTGACATCGACCGATAAATTAATTAAACATTTGATTAAGTCATGGCCAGACAGCTCGGGATATCGAGAGCAGGGCGGAAGGCGGCAGCGGGCCGGCGCCGCCCGGGCCGGCCCCGGAACGCGGCCGGCTCGCGCGAGGCCCTTCTGGCCGCCGGGACCGAGCTGTTCGCCGCCCTCGGCTTCGACGGCGCCTCGGTCTCGGACATCGCCCGGAAGGCGGGCGTGAACCCCGCGATGATCAGCTATCACTTCGGGGGCAAGCGCGAGCTCTACCTGGCGATCCTGGCCGCCACCTTCGAGGAGATCGTGGCCGACGTGGAGCGCATCGCCGCCTCCACCGCGCCCGCCCCCGACGTCCTGCGCCAGGTCATCGCCACCATCGGCGAGGCCGCCACGCACCGGCACCCGCACTTCTGCACGATGATGCTGCGCGAGGTGCTCACCGGCGGTCCGCGCCTCGAGACCACCGCGCTGGCCCAGCCGGTGCGGGTCCTGGCCGCGGTGGAGCGCATCGTCAGCCGCGGGGTGCGTGAGGGCGCCTTCCGGCCGGTCGACCCGCTCCTGACCCACCTGAGCCTGGTCGGCAGCCTGGTCTTCTTCTTCGCCACCATGCGATTCCGCCAGCGGATCCTGCGCGACGGCCTCCATCGTGATCCGCCGGACGGCGACACCTACGTGCGGCACCTCCAGGACCTGATCATCGAGGGGCTGGCGGTGCGCGGCCCCGCGGCGCCGCGCGGAGCGCGCCGGTCATGAGCACGCCCACGCCGACCCCGCCGACCCCGGCGCCGCCCGCGCCGGCCAGCCCCGCTCCGCGCCGGCGCCGCCCGCTGCTGCTGGTGGCCGTGATCCTGGTGCTCGCGCTGGGCGGCGGCGGCGCCTGGTACCTGCTCGCCCACTCCGGCGGATCGCCCGGGGTGATCCCGGTGAGCGGGCGCGTCGAGGGCGACGACGCGGCGGTGGGCGCCAAGATCTCCGGGCGCATCCGCGAGATCACGGTGCGCGAGGGCGATCACGTGGAGGCCGGCCAGGTCATCGCGGTGCTCGACGACGCCCAGATCCGCGCCCGCGAGCAGCAGTCCGAGGCCGCGGTGCGCCAGGCCCAGGCGCGTGTGCGCATCTCGAAGCACCAGATCGCGGTGCTGAGCGAGCAGCTCAAGCAGAGCGAGCTGGGCGTGGAGCAGTCGCGCGCCGATGCGCAGGGCCGCGTGAGCGAGGCGGAGGCGCGGCTGGCCGCCGCCGAGGCCCAGCTGGCCCAGGCCGAGGCCTCGCACGCGCAGGCCAAGTGGGAGCGCGACGCCTACACGCGCCTGGTCCAGAAGGGCTACGTGGCCGAGCAGGACGCGGTGCAGAAGCGGTACACCGAGGAGGCCCAGGCCGCGGTGGTGTCCGCCAACCGCAAGCAGGTCGAGGCCTCCCGCGGCGCGCTCACGACCGCGCGGGCCAACCTGACCAACCCCGCCATCCGCTCCTCCCAGGTCGCCGCGGTGCAGGGGCAGATCCTCCAGGCCGAGGCGGACATCGCGGCGGCGGAGGCCGACGCCGAGCGTGCCCAGGCCATGCTGGACGAGGCGCGCGCCAACCGCGCCGACCTCCACGTCATCGCGCCGTTCTCGGGCACGGTGGCCACCCGCACCGCGGAGCCGGGCGAGGTCGTGACCGCGGGCACCCCGATCGTGACCATGGTCAACCTCGGCCAGGTCTACCTGCGCGCGTTCGTCCCCGGCGGTCAGATCGGGCGCGTGAAGATCGGGCAGCCCGCGCGGGTGTACCTCGACTCCGCGCCCACGACCCCGATCGAGGCCGCGGTGATCCGCATCGATCCCGAGGCCTCGTTCACGCCCGAGAACACCTACTTCCGCGAGGACCGCGTGAAGCAGGTGGTGGGCGTGAAGCTCCTGATCCACGGCGCCCTCGGCTACGCCAAGCCCGGCATGCCCGCCGACGGCGAGATCCTGGTCGACGGATCGTGGCCCGCGCACGGGACGCGGCGGTGAGCCCGGAGGCCGCCGCCCCCGCCATCCGCGTCGCCTCACTCACCAAGCGCTACGGCGGAGTCGAGGCGGTGCGCGGCATCGACCTGACCGTGGAGGCGGGCGAGATCTTCGGGCTCATCGGCCCCGACGGCGCGGGCAAGACGTCGACCTTCCAGGTGCTGGGCGGCGTGATGGAGGCCACCGGGGGCGAGGCCGAGCTCCTGGGCCGCCCCGCGCGGCAGGCGCGCTCCTACGTGGGCTACCTCACGCAGGTCTTCAGCCTCTACCCGGACCTCAGCGTGGAGGAGAACCTCCGCTACGTGGGCGAGCTGCGGCTGGTGCCGCGCCCGGAGATCGAGCGGCGCGGCCACCGCTACCTCGAGATGTTCGACCTGGACCGCTTCCGCGACCGCCTGGCCTCACGCCTGAGCGGCGGCATGAAGCAGAAGCTCGCGCTGGCCTGCGCGCTGGTGGCGGAGCCGAAGGTGCTGCTGCTCGACGAGCCGACCACCGGCGTCGACCCCGTCTCGCGACGCGAGTTCTGGGACGCGCTGGTCGGGCTCTCCGGCCGGGGGATGACGGTGCTGGTGGCCACGCCGTATCTCGACGAGGCCGAGCGGTGCCACCGGGTGGCCCTCATGCACGAGGGGCGCATCCTCAAGACCGGTACGCCCGCGGAGGTGCGCGAGGGCCTCGGGCTGTCGCGCCTGGAGGTACGGGGCCCCGACCTGCCCGCGGTGGAGACCGTGCTCTCCGGGCACCAGGGTATCGCGGACGTGCAGCGCTTCGGCGATCGCCTCGACGTCATGGTGCGCGACGTGGCCGCGGGCGAGCGGGCGGTCCGCGAGGCGATGGCCGCGGCGGGCCGGCGGCTCGAATCGGTGCGGGCCGGGGCGCCCACGCTGGAGAACGCGTTCGTGTCGATCCTCCAGTCGCTCCAGGGCGAGCAGCACGTGCCCCCGTTTCCGGGCGCCCGGCACGAGGCGTCGTCGCCCGGCGCGATCGCCATCGGCGCGCGCGGGCTGGGCAAGAGCTTCGGCGCGTTCCACGCGGTGAGCGACGTGAACCTGGAGGTGCGGCCCGGCGAGGTCTACGGGCTCCTCGGCGCCAACGGGGCGGGCAAGACCACCACCATCAAGATGCTGTGCGGGCTGCTCGAGCCGAGCGTCGGCGAGGTCGAGCTCGCCGGCGAGCGCGGCACGCTGCGCTCGGAAGCGGTGCGCCAGCAGGTGGGCTACATGTCGCAGAGGTTCTCACTCTACGACGATCTCACCATCGACGAGAACCTCGACTTCTTCGCCGGCGTCTACCAGGTGGAGCCCGCGCGTCGAGAGGAGCGGAAGCGCTGGGTCCTCGACTTCGCGGGCCTCGCCGGGCGGGGCGGCCAGCTCACCGGCTCGCTGCCGGGCGGCTGGAAGCAGCGGGTGGCCTTCGGGGCCGCGATCATGCACGAGCCGCGCGTGCTCTTCCTCGACGAGCCGACCTCGGGCGTGGACCCGATCGCGCGCCGGGCCTTCTGGGCGATGATCAACCGGCTCGCCGACGCCGGCACCGCGGTGCTGGTGACCACGCACTACCTGGAGGAGGCCGAGCAGTGCAATCGCCTCGGCTTCATGGTGGGCGGCGAGCTGGTGGCGGAGGGCACCCCGAGCGGGGTCAAGGCCGCGCAGGGCGGGCGGGTGCTCGAGGTGCGCGTGGACGATTCCCCGCGCGCGATGGCCCTGCTGAAGAGCGAGATGGAGCACTGGCGGGTCTCGCTCTTCGGCGACCGCATCCACGTGATCGTGGACGGCGACTCCGCCGAGACGCGCCGCCGGCTCTCCG
>Ga0070660_100000348_pt1 | contig 30900 bp, 29 predicted proteins | sample KBSC33metaG_FD_64670 | JGI IMG/M metagenome (GOLD analysis project Ga0070660, IMG submission 64670) | Corn rhizosphere microbial communities from Kellogg Biological Station, Michigan, USA - KBS C3-3 metaG | ecosystem: Host-associated > Plants > Roots > Rhizosphere > Soil ... | reverse complement strand
CCGCCCCTTCGCTAGGAGCCGGGGCATGACCGTTCCCGCCGCCCTGCGCGAAGCCGCCCTCGTCTCCAAGGCCTGGCCGTACGAGGAAGCGCGCAAGATCCTGAAGCGCTATCCCAACGGGCCCGAGAAAGGCGAGATCGTCTTCGAGACCGGCTACGGCCCCTCCGGCCTCCCCCACCTCGGCACCTTCCAGGAGGTGGCGCGGACGCTGATGGTCCGCCACGCCCTTTCGGAGATGGTCGACTGGCCGAGCCGCCTCATCGCCTTCTCCGACGACATGGACGGGATGCGCAAGGTCCCGCCCGGCGTGCCGCAGCAGGACATGATGCACGCCCATCTCGACCAGCCCCTGAGCCGGGTGCCGGACCCCTATGGCTGCGGGCACGAGAGCTTCGCCGCGCACAACAACAACCTGCTGCGCCAATTCCTCGACCGGTTCGGCTTCGACTACGAATTCCTCTCCTCGTCCGACTGCTACGGCAGCGGCCGTTTCGACGAGGCGCTGCGCCAGGTCCTGCGCCGCTATGACGCCATGATGGACGTGATGCTGCCGACGTTGCGCGAGGAGCGGCGGCAGACCTATTCGCCGATCCTCCCGATCAGCCCGGAGAGCGGCAAGGTGCTGCAGGTGCCGGTGGAGGTGGTGGACGCCGAGGCGGGGCTAATCCGTTACACCGATCCCTTGACCCTCCAGCCGGTCGAGCAGTCGGCAATGCGCGGCGGTGCCAAGCTGCAGTGGAAGGTCGACTGGGCGATGCGCTGGTACGCGCTCGGCGTCGACTATGAGATGTCGGGCAAGGACCTCATCGACAGCGTCACGCAAAGCTCGAAGATCGTTCGCATCCTCGGCGCCCGGCCGCCGGAGGGCTTCAACTACGAGCTGTTCCTCGACGAGAATGGCGAGAAGATCTCGAAGACCCGCGGCAACGGCGTGACCATCGACGAGTGGCTCGCCTATGCGCCGGAGGAAAGCCTCGTCTTCTACCTCTACCGCGAGCCGAAGCGGGCGAAGCAGCTCTCGTTCGGCATCATCCCGCGGGCCGTGGATGAATATTACCAGTCGCTCGCCCTCTACCCGACGCAGGACGTGGACAAGCAGCTCGGCAATCCGGTCCACCACATCCATGCCGGAAAGGTGCCGGAGGCGCAGTTGCCCGTCAGCTTCGCCCTCCTGCTCAACATCGCCAGTCTCCCCGGCGTCGGCGACCGCAGCACGATCTGGAGCTTCCTGCGCCGCTACAATCCGGCGCTGTCGCCGGAAACTTACCCGGCGCTCGACGCGCTCGTCGGCCACGCGGTGGACTATGCCGCGCGTTTCGTCGCGCCGTCGCTACGCCGTCGCGCGCCTACGTCCGAGGAAGTGGCTGCGCTGCGCGAGCTCGACGCCCTCCTCGCCCCCGACGACGGCGGGGGGGCGGACGACGAGGATCCCGCGGTGACCTTGCAGAACCACATCTACGAGATCGGCAAGCGGCATTACGGCAAGGAGCGCCTGCGCGACTGGTTCAAGGCCCTCTACGAGACGCTGCTTGGAAGCGAGCAAGGGCCCCGCATGGGCAGCTTCATCGCCCTCTACGGCGTCGACAACAGCCGCAGGCTGATCGCCGAAGCCCTCGCGGCGGCGGGCGGGGAGGGCTAAGGCGGCTACCATGACCGACAGCGCCATCTCCATCGTCGACCTTCAGAAGACTTATGCCGGCGGCAAGCGGGCGCTGGACGGGGTCAGCCTCGAAGTGCCGCGCGGGCAGATCTTCGGGCTGCTGGGGCCGAACGGCGCCGGCAAGTCGACGATGATCAACATCCTCGCGGGCCTGGTGAACAAGTCCGGCGGCACGGCGACCATCTGGGGCTTCGACATCGACGCCCATCCTCGCAATGCCAAGGTGTCGATCGGCATCGTGCCGCAGGAGATCGTCTTCGATCCCTTCTTCACGCCGTCGGAGACGCTGGAGATCCAGGCCGGCCTCTACGGCGTCCCGAAGGGCAAGCGCCAGACCGCCGAGCTGCTGCGCGCCATGCACTTGACCGACAAGGCGAACGCTTACTCGCGTACGCTTTCGGGCGGCATGAAGCGGCGGCTGCTCGTCGCCAAGGCGATGGTCCATTCGCCGCCCATCCTCGTCCTCGACGAGCCGACCGCAGGCGTCGACATCGAGCTTCGCCAGCAGCTCTGGGCCTACGTGCGCCAGCTCAACGAGCGCGGCGTCACCATCGTGCTCACCACCCATTATCTCGAAGAAGCGGAGAATCTCTGCGACCGCATCGCGATCATCAACCACGGCCGCCTCATCGCCAACGAGGCGACGCGGACGCTGGTCGGGATGGCGCAGGAGAAGGCCGTCGAGGTCACCGTCGACCGCGACATCGTTCACGCCCCCGACGCGAGCTGCTTCGAGAAGATCGAGCGCAAGGGCGATCGCACCCTCGCCATCACCTACCGCAAGGACAAGGTGAATGCCGGCGAGGTGCTGGCGGCGCTGCAGCGCGAAGGCCTCGGCATCGTCGACGTCTCGACGCGGGAGGCCGATCTGGAGGACGTGTTCCTCAACCTCACCCGCGCCGCCGACGCGGCCGGCGCCGCCGCTTGAAGCACGATTTCGACGTCGTCATCGTCGGCACCGGTGCCGCCGGCCTCTCCGCCGCGCTGGCGCTCGCGCCGCACCTGCGCATTGCGGTTCTCGCCAAAGGCGACGTGTCCGAAGGCTCGACCGCCTGGGCGCAGGGCGGAATCGCCGCGGTGCTGGAGCCCGGCGACACGTTCGACAGCCATGTCGAGGACACGATCGTCGCCGGCGCCGGCCTCAACGACCGCCGCACCGTCGAGTTCGTCGTCGGCAATGCCCCCGCCGCCATCGACCGGCTCGCCGCGCTCGGGGTGCCGTTCGACCGGGGCGCGGAAGCGGGCTGGCACCTCACCCGCGAGGGCGGGCACAGCCACCGCCGCATCGTCCATGTCGCCGACGCAACGGGCGCCGCCGTCCAGCACGCGCTGGAGAAAGCCGTGGCGGCGCGGGCGAACATCACCCTGTTCCCCGGCCGCGCCGCGGTCGACCTTGCCACCGGCCGGCACGCCGTCTCCGGCGACGGGGAGGCGCGGGTGTGGGGCGTCTATGCGCTCGACCGCAAGCGTGGTCGGGTCGACCTGTTCACGGGCCGCGCGACGCTGCTCGCGAGCGGAGGCGCCAGCCGCGCCTGGCTGTATTCCACCAATCCCAAGGGCTCGACCGGCGACGGCATTGCCATGGCGTGGCGGGCCGGCTGCCGCGTCGCCAACATGGAGTTCGCGCAATTCCACCCGACCTGCCTCTACCACCACGAGGTCCGGAACTTCCTGATCACGGAGGCGATGCGCGGCGAGGGCGGGCAGCTCAGGCTGCCCGCGAGCGGCCGGCGCTTCATGCCGGAGTTCGACGCGCGCGCCGAGCTGGCGCCGCGCGACGTCGTCGCCCGCGCCATCGACCACGAGCTGAAGCGGCTCGGCCTCGACTTCGTCCACCTGGACATCAGCCACCGCGACCCGGACTTCGTCCGCGCCCACTTCCCGACCATCGCGGCGCGGCTGGCGGAGCTCGGCATCGACATCACCCGTGAGCCGATCCCGGTCGTCCCCGCCGCCCATTATACGTGCGGCGGCATCGTCGTGGACCTCGATGGCCGCACCGACCTTCCCGGCCTTTACGCCGCCGGAGAGGTGACCATGTCCGGCCTGCACGGCGCGAACCGCCTCGCCTCCAACTCGGTGCTCGAATGCCTGGTGTTCGGGGTCGCCGCCGCCGAACATATCAACGGGCAGTTCGACGGTCTGCCGACGCCGCCCCCGATCCGGCCATGGGACGAGAGCCGCGTCACCGATTCCGACGAGGAGGTCGTCGTCCACCACAATTGGCGCGAGATCCGCCGCTTCATGTGGGACTATGTCGGCATCGTCCGCACCACCAAGCGGCTCGAGCGTGCCCTCCACCGCGTCGCCCTGCTGCGGCAGGAGACAGAGGATTATTACGGCCACTTCCGGGTGACGGCCGACCTCATCGAGCTGCGCAGCCTCGTCACGGTCGCCGAGCTGATCGTCCGCTCCGCCCTCGCCCGCAAGGAAAGCCGCGGCCTCCACTATACGCTGGATTATCCGGGGCTGCTGCCGGAGGCGAAGGACACGGTTCTGGCGCCCTAACCTGCCCCCCCCATCGCCAGATGGTAGGCATCAGCTCAAGAACCGCTTCAGCTCCTGCGCGAACCGGGCGGGCTGGTCCGCCATCACCATATGGCCGCTGCCGTCGATGCGGATCAGCCTCGCGGCGGGATCACCTGCATAGGCGCGGCGGTAGACGCCGTCGGCGGTGGCGGCGAGGCTGTCGGCGGGGCTCGCGTAGAGCACCGTAAGCGGCGCGGCGATGCGCGGCAGCTCCGGCGTCAGGTCGGTCAGGGCCAGCTCGCGCGCGGCGCGGGCGACCACGTCGCGGTCGCTTTTCACGTTCACCGGTGCATTGTTCCCGAACATCCGAACCGCCGAGTCGATCAGACTCTGCCCGAAGCTGGTCCCGGAGACGCTCTCCAGCAGGTCGGCGAGACCGCGGATATTCTCGGCGCTGCTGCCGAGCAGCTCGGCGGGCTGCGGCAGCATGTCGACGACCATGGCCCGGCCGACCAGCCGGGGATGCCGCGCCGCGATCATCAGCGCGAGCGTTCCGCCCATCGAATGACCGATGATCGCAGGACGCCGCAGCCGGTTAGCCTCGATGTAGCGGGCGATCTCCTCGGCCAGCGGCGCCACCACCGGGCCTTCGCGGTTCCCGCGCGCCGGCGCGCCGGCGAATCCCGACACCTGGATGAGGTGGTAGCGATAGCCTGGGACGGCCGAGACCGTGCTGCGCCACACCTCTTTCGAAGCGGTGAGACCGGGGATGAGCACGACGTCTGGGCCCTGGCCGACCACCTCCACGGTGAAGCGCGTCGGCACGAAGGCCGGGACAGCCGCCGCAGCCGCCGGGAGCGTCGCCGGACCGGGGGCGGCGAGGAGCAGAGCGAGGAGGGCCGCGAGGGCTTTCACCATGGCGTCGTAGCTCTCCGCGTTTTAACGGGGGATTAGCCGTGCTCCTCGCGCAGCAGCTTCAGCCGGCGGACCAGCGGGGCCATCGTCAACCCCTGGACGAATACCGAAAAGGCGACGATCGCGAACGCCACGGGAATGATCTGCTCGCGCTCCGGCACCGAGGCGGGGACGGCGAGGGCGAGGCCCAGCGCGAGCGCGCCCCTGAGGCCGCCCCACCACAGAACGTGCTGATAGGGGCCGCTCAGGCAGAGCGAGGTGCGGCGGAAGGCGAGCGCGAGCGGATAGATGGTCGCGGCGCGCCCGAGCATCGCCAGCACGATCGCCACCGCCGCCGCGGCGAGCACCGGCAGGATCGGCGTCCCGGCCCCCGCCGCGCCGATCAGGATGAAGATGAACGAGTTGGCGAGGAAGGCTGCATAGTCCCAGAAATAGAGGACGTTCGGCCGGCTCGTGTCCGAGATCGAGCCCATCCATCCGAAATTGCCGACGATGAGGCCGGCGGTGAGGCCCGCGAGGACGCCGGAGACGTGGAAATGCTCGGCGAGCAGGAACGAGCCGAAGGCGGCGAGCGTCGTCAACGTGATCTCGACGAGACGGTCGTCGGTGCGTCCGGCGAGGAGCAGGAGGGGCAGCGCCACCGCACCGCCGGCGAGGATCCCGCCGGCCGCGGTGGTAAGAAGCTTCAGGCCGACGACGGGAATTGTGACTTCGGAGCCGCCTGCAATCACCACCAGCACGGCGAACACCACCGCCGCGACGCCGTCGTTGAGCAGGCTCTCGGCCTCCACCAGCAGATGGAGGCGCGGCTCCACCGGCACTTCCTTGAACAGGGCGATCACCGACACCGGATCGGTCGCGGCGACGAGGATCGCGAAGAACGCCGCGCCGAGCCAGGACCAGCCGATCAGATAGTGCATGCCGGCCGCCACCACGGCCGCCGCGAGGAGCACGCCGATCGTCACCAGCACGCCGAGCAGCGGCAGCTCGCGCCGGAACGGGGCCCAGGGGATCTGGATCGCCGCCTCGAAGATCAGCGGCGGCAGGAACAGGGTGAAGATCATCTCCGGCGTCAGCCGGACCTCGAAGCCGATCGGTAGCAGCGACAGAGCGAGGCCCGCCGCCACCAGCCCGGCGCTGTAGGGGAGCTTGAGCCGCCGGGTGATCATCGCCACCAGGCAGGCGACGAACAGGATCAGCCCGAGCTTGGGGAAGTCGAGCGCGTGCACCGCTCTCAGCCCCGCCCGCGCGCGAGGAAGGTTGTCTCCGCGTCCATATTGGCTAAGTCCACTGCATGCCTTCCCCGCATCTCTACCTCGTCGACGGCTCGAGCTACATCTTCCGCGCCTACCATCGCCTGCCGCCCTTGACCAACCGGCACGGCCTCAACGTCGGCGCGGTCTACGGCTACACGACGATGCTGTGGAAGCTCGCCGAGAGCCTGCACAAGGAGGAAGGGCCGACCCACCTCGCCGTCATCTTCGACGCCGGCTCGCACACCTTCCGCAACGAGATGTACGTCGAGTACAAGGCGCAGCGGCCGCCCCCGCCGCCGGACCTCGTGCCCCAGTTCCCGCTGATCCGCGACGCCACCCGCGCCTTCTCGCTGCCCTGCATCGAGGAGGAGGGGCTGGAAGCGGACGACATCATCGCCTGCTACGCCAAGGCGGCGCTGGCGGAGGATTGGAAGGTCACCATCGTCTCGTCGGACAAGGACCTGATGCAGCTCGTCGAGGAGGGCCGGCTCGACCTCTACGACACGATGAACGACCGCCGGCTCGGCCGCGACTACGTCATCGAGAAATTCGGCGTGCCGCCGGAGAAATTGGGCGACGTGCTGGCGCTGATGGGCGACAGCGTCGACAATGTGCCCGGCGTGCCGGGCGTCGGCCCCAAGACCGCCGCCCAGCTCATCCAGGAATATGGCGACCTCGAGAGCGTCCTCGCCCATGCCGAGGAGATCAAGAAGCCGAAGCTCAGGCAGAACCTGATCGAGCATGCCGAGAGCGCGCGGCTGTCGCGCGAGCTCGTCCGGCTGGTCTGCGATTCGCCGCTCCCCGAGCCGCTCGACGCGCTGGAGATGAAGGGCATCCCGCCCGAACCCTTGCGAGAGTTCCTCGAGGAGCAGGGCTTCCGCTCGCTTTTGAACCGGCTCGGCGGCGGCACGGACGTCAGGCCGGCGACCGGCGCCGCCTCGCCCACCGTCACACCGCAGCAGCGCGACGTACGGCCCGAGCCGAAGATCGACCGTAGCCTCTACGAGACGGTGACCAGCCTCGACGCCCTCGACCGCTGGATCGCCGAGGCGCGCGCCAACGGCTTCGTCGCGCTCGACACCGAGACGGACGGCTTCGACTGCGTCACCGCCAAGCTGGTCGGCATCAGCCTCGCCACCGACTGCAACAAGGCCTGCTACGTGCCGCTCGAACATGGCGGCCACGATTTGCTCTCCGAGCGGCCGGAGCAGATCCCGGCGGCCGACGCACTGGCGCGCCTGAAGCCGCTGCTCGAGGACCCCGCGATCCTCAAGATCGGCCACAATTTCAAGTTCGACTGGATCGTCTTCGACCGCCGCGGCATCTGCGTCTCCCCGGTCGACGACAGCCTCGTGATGAGCTTCGACCTCGACGCCGGCGGCCTCAACAGCCACGCCATGGACGATCTTGCGAAGAAGCATCTCGACCACGATTGCATCGCCTACAAGGACGTCTGCGGCTCCGGCCAGAAGCAAATCAAGTTCAACCAGGTCCCGCTCGACCGCGCCACCGAATATGCCGCGGAGGACGCCGACGTCACCCTGCGCCTTTGGAAGCGCTTCCGCACCCGCCTCCCCTATGAGCGCGTCACCCAGGTCTACGAGACGGTCGACCGCCCGCTCGTCCCGGTGGTCGCGCGGATGGAGAGCCACGGCGTCAAGGTCGACCGCGAGGAATTGGGCCGGCTCAGCCAGGAATTCTCGCTCCAGATCGCCGCGCTCGAGGAGCGGATCTGCGGCGAGGCCGGCTGCCAGTTCACCATCGGCTCGCCGCAGCAACTGGGCGACGTGCTCTTCAACCAGATGGGCCTCAAGGGCGGCCGCAAGGGCAAGTCCGGCACCTGGTCGACCGACGTCACCGAGCTCGAGCGCCTGTCGCGCGAAGGCGTGCCGATCGCCGCGCTCGTCCTGGAATGGCGGCAGCTCACCAAGCTGCGGTCTACCTATACCGAGGCGCTCCAGCAGCAGATCAACAAGGAGACGGGGCGGGTCCACACATCCTATTCCCTCTCCGGCGCCCAGACCGGCCGGCTCTCCTCGACCGATCCGAACCTCCAGAACATCCCGATCCGCACCGAGATCGGCCGCCGCATCCGCGACGCCTTCATCGCCGAGCCCGGCCACGTCATGCTTTCGGCGGACTATAGCCAGATCGAGCTCCGCCTCGCCGCCCACATGGCCGACGTGCCCCAGCTCAAATCCGCCTTCGCCCACGGCCTCGATATCCATTCGATGACCGCGCAGGAGCTGTTCGGCGAGGTGAACCGCGACACCCGCGCCTCGGCGAAGACGATCAACTTCGCCATCCTCTACGGCATCTCGCGTTGGGGCCTCGCCGGCCGCCTGTCGATCACCGCCGACGAGGCGCAGGCGATGATCGACCGCTATTTCGAGCGCTTCCCCGGAATTCAGTCCTATATCGCCGAGACGCTGAACAAGGTGCGCGAGACCGGCTTCACCACCACCCTGTTCGGCCGCAAGACCCATTTCCCGTCGATACGCGCCAAGAACCAGGGCGAGCGCCAGGGGGCCGAGCGCGCGGCGATCAACGCCCCGATCCAGGGCACCAGCGCCGACATCATCAAGCGGGCGATGGTCCGCATGGGGCCAGCGCTGGCCGCCGAGGGGCTCGAAGGCACCCGCATGCTGATGCAGGTCCACGACGAGCTCGTCTTCGAAGTGCCGGAGGCGGAGGTGGACGCGGCCACGGCGGTGATCCGCCGGGTCATGGAAAGCGCGGCCGAGCCGGCGGTGACCCTCGACGTCCCGCTCGGGGTCGAGATCGGCACCGGCCCGAACTGGGGCGCGGCGCATTGAGCGCGGCTCCGGCCGACTCGCCCCAGGACGACATCGCCGCCCTCGCCCGCGGCGGCCGGACCAACTTCTTCGGCTTCGTGCTGCGGCTGGCGGCGCGCATCCCCTTCCTGCTCATCGCCGGGAGGCTCTACGGGCCGGAGCTGCTCGGCCGCTTCGCCTATGCGGTGATCGTCGTCGAATTCGCCGCCCAGCTCGCTACGCTCGGTCTCAAGCGCGGCCTCGCCCAACAGCTCGCCGAGACCGACCAGCCGCACGTCTGCATCGTCTTCGACGCGATGCTCGCGGCGCTGATCGCTTCGGCCGGCGCGACGATCCTCCTTCTCGTCTTCCCGATGGCGATGTTCCCGCCCCACGGCGCGATGTACGGCGGCGAGTGGCTGCTGCCGCTGGCGATCTTCCCGGTGGCGGGCTGCGACATCGCCCTCGCCGCGCTCGCCTACCGCCACGACGTCGGCGCGACGGTCCGCGCCCGCGCGCTCGTCGAGCCCTGGACGATCAGCATCGGCGCGGGCCTTCTCTATTTCGTGACGCCTCGCGACGGGCTGATCGTGGCCTATATCCTCTCGGAAGTCGCCGCGCTCGCCGCCGCTCTGATCCCGCTGTTCCGCAGCTACGGCGTGCCGCACGGCTGGAGCCCGCACCCCGGCAAGCTCCTCGCCGTCGCCCGCCGCAACGTGCCGCTCGCCGCCGCCGACGCAATCGAATGGGGCTCGCGGCGGCTCGACATCGCCATCCTCGGCCTGCTCCTCCCGGCCGCCGTCGCGCCGCATTATGTCGGCATCTATTATGTCGCCCAGCAGGTCGCGACGCTGCCGCAGAAGCTCAAGACCAGCTTCGACCCGATCCTCGCCCCCGTCATCACCAACCGCCTCGCCGAAGGCGACCGCAAGGCCGTGGCGAAGCAGGTGCGCCAGGTCGGCTTCTGGATCATCGCCGCCCAGACAGGCGTCGCGCTTGCGCTCGGCATCCCGGCCAAGGCGGTGATGGCGCTGATCGGCGCGAAGTTCGTCGCCGGCACCGCCGCCCTCGTCTTCCTGCTCGGTGCCGAGATCGCCGCCGCGACGGCGGCCGTCTCGGAATCCGCGCTGGTCTACGTCGCCCGCCACCGCAATTTGACCATCTCCTTGTTCGTCATCGCGGTCGAGGCGGTGCTCGCCGCCGGCTTCATCCTCGCCGCCCGCTCCGCGGGTCTCCCGGAAAGCTGGCAGGCGGCGAGCGCGGCGCTCGCCCTCCTCCTCGCCCTCGGCCTGGGATCGATCCTCAAGGCGCGGCTGCTCTGCCGCCTGCTCGAGGCGCCGGTCCAGCCCTGGCGCTGGCCGCTCTTCTGGGCCGCCGCCGGCGCCACCCTGGTCGGCTGGCTGTTCAGCCTGCTTCCGGGCGACCTCGTCTGGATCGACCTCGCCATCGGCGTCCCCGGCATCCTCGCCACCTTCACCGCCATCGTCTGGAAGAAGGGATTCACCGCCGAGGACCGAGTGCTCTTCCGCTTCGTCAAGGCACCCGAGACGCCGGGGCCCTGACGATCCTCCCCGGGACGGGGAGGAACTAATGCCTGAAGTGCCGCATGCCCGTGAACACCATCGCCAGCCCAGCCTCGTCGGCGGCGGCGATCACCTCGGCGTCGCGCACCGAGCCGCCCGGCTGGATCACCGCCGTGGCCCCCGCCTCCACCGCGGCAAGCAACCCGTCGGCGAACGGGAAGAAGGCGTCCGAGGCCACCGCCGAGCCGATCGTCCGCGGCTCGGTCCAGCCCGCCTTTTCGGCCGCGTCGCGCGCCTTCCAGGCGGCGATGCGGGCGCTTTCCAGCCGGTTCATCTGCCCCGCGCCGATTCCCGCGGTGGCGCCGCCCCTGGCGTAGACGATGGCGTTCGACTTGACGTGCTTGGCCACCGTCCAGGCGAACAGGCAGTCGGCGAGCTCCTGGGCGGTAGGCGCCCGTTTCGTCACCACCTTCAGCGCTTCCGCACCGACGCGCCCATTGTCGCGGGTCTGGACGAGATATCCGCCCGCGATCGCCTTCATCGTCAGCCCCGGCCGCGCCGGGTCCGGCAGCGCGCCGGTGAGGAGCAGGCGGAGGTTCTTCTTGCGCGCGAACACGGCCCGCGCCGCTTCGTCGGCGTCGGGGGCGATGACGACCTCGGTGAAGATCTGCGTCATCGCCTCCGCCGCGGCGGCGTCGATGGGACGGTTGACCGCGATGATGCCGCCGAAAGCCGACACCGTATCGCAGGCGAAGGCGGCCTCATAGGCTTCGACCAGCGTGCCGCCGGTCGCCACGCCGCAGGGATTGGCATGCTTGACGATCACGCAGGCGGGGTCGCCGTCGTGGAATTCCGACACCAGCTCGAGCGCGGCGTCGGCGTCGTTGTAATTGTTGTAGCTGAGCTCCTTGCCCTGCACCTGGCCCGCCTGGGCGATGCCGCGGCCGTGGGGCCCCAAGGGGGTGTAGAGCGCCGCCTTCTGGTGCGGGTTCTCGCCGTAGCGCAGTTCCTCCCGCCGCTTCATCGTCAGCGGCAGGACGTCGGGGAAAAGCTGACCCTGGTCCCCGAACGCGAACCATTGCGCGATCATCGAATCGTACACCGCCGTCGCCGCGAATGCCTTGGCGGCGAGATACTTGCGCAGCTCGAGCGACGTCGTGACGTCATCCGCGTCGAGCGCCTCCGCCAGCCGTGGGTAGTCCGCCGGATCGGTGAGGATGGCCACGTAGGCGTGGTTCTTCGCCGCCGAGCGGACCATCGAGGGGCCGCCTATGTCGATATTCTCGATGATCTCGTCCCGCCCGGCGCCGCGAGCGACCGTCTCGGCGAAGGGATAGAGGTTCACCACCACCAGGTCGATTGCGCCGATGCCGTGCGCGGCCATCGCCGCCGCGTGCTCGGCATCGTCCCGCACGGCGAGCAGCCCGCCATGGACCTTGGGATGGAGGGTCTTCACCCGCCCGTCCATCATCTCGGGAAAGCCGGTAAGCTCCGAGACGTCGCGCACGGCGAGGCCGGCCCCGCGCAACGCCTTTGCCGTGCCGCCGGTCGAGACCAGCTCCACCCCGTGCCGCGCCAGCGTCGCTCCGAGCTCGGCGAGGCCCGTCTTGTCGGAGACCGACAACAAGGCCCGCTTCACCTTCACCCGATCCGGCAATTCGTCCTCCTAATTCAGCTCGCGCGGCGGAAGACCCAGCCGATCGTCATCCCGTCCGCCGGCGTCTCGCCCGCGACGACGAGCTGCGCGCTCGCATGCGGTACGCCGTCGCCGTCGATCCACAGGCTCTCTTCGATCGTCAGGCGCCCGCCGCGGCAGCGGAACTGCCATACGGTGGCACCGCGCACCCGAAGCAACGCGCCCTGCCCGTCGGCCGTGCTCGCCGCCTCGACCGCGGGGGCGAGGTGGAAGCGCAGTGCGAAGGGCACCGGCTCGCCGCGCCGCTTACGCCCCGAGGGGCCCAGCGAATCCTGGCCGCGCAGCTCGCGCCCGTCGGCGGACAGGATGAGCTGGCGCTGGTGGATGAGGCCCAGGCGCTTGGCATAGCCGTCGTGGCTCGCCTCGACGGTGGCGATGCCGCCGGTCTCGTCGCGGGCCAGCTCGACCTGGCCGACGCCCTTGCCGAGCGTGCCGTCCTCGAGGAGGGCCGTCGAATTGCGATCGCCGAGCGTCAGCGTCGAATGGGCGGCCGTCGTGCGCAGCGCGCGGACCAGCTCCGCCGGCAGCGCGTCGACGGCGGCGCCCGGCCCGCCGCAATTCACCACCAGCCGGTTCGCCCCGTCGCTCATTTCGAAGGCGAGCGTCGAGGCGGAGCCGAGCGACGGCCCGCGGCTCGGCGGCGGCGGCGCGGCGTCGAGGACGATGACGGTGCTCTTCGCGTCGAGGCGCTGATAGCCCCAGCCGCGCGCCTGGCGCAGCGGCCGCGCCCGCACGCCCGAGCCTTCGACGGCGGCGGCGATGCGGCGCTTCGACGCCGGGTTGCCGCCCTGCCAGCTCGACAGCGCTTCGTCTCCCAGCGTCGTGCCCAGCAGCGCGCCGACGGCGCCGGCCATGGCGTCGGCGACGGCTTCTGGCACCTCCGCATGGCCCGCATTGTAGGCGGCGCGCAGCTGGGCCAGCGTCTCGACGAGCGTCAGCTGCTCGAACGGCGCGCGGCTGACGAGGCCGCCGTCGTCGGTGAGCGACGCATCGAGCGCCCGCACCAACCCTGCTTCCGCGCGGCCGAGCCGAACGCCTCCCCCCTGGAGCACCAGGGCGGAGGCGACGAGACCCGCCCAAGCGGTGACCCGGGGGAGCCCCACCGGAGCGCGGTCGGCATTCCTGTCGAGATGACGGGTGGCAAGCGCGAGGTGGCGCAGCACCGCGGCGCGATAGTCGGCGTCGCGGCTGGAAAGGATGTAAGGAGCATAGGCGACCCAGAACAGGATCCGCCGCCCGGCATTGTCGGGCCGCCACGCCGGCTCGGCGGGGTGGGCGCCGTGGGCGGCAAGCCACGCCTCGACGATCCGCTCCGAGCGCTTGGAGGCGCGCTCGCGGGTCGCGGCCGCGGCGATGTCGCGCAGCCAGGCGAAACCGTGCAGCCGGTCGGCGAGATCGCGCGGCATGTCGCCCGTGCGGGCGAAGTCGATGCGGTCGACGGGGATACGGTCGCCGCGGTGGAGCAGGGCCCCCTGCATTAGCGCTTCGCCCGCCGCCTTGTCGCCGGCCACCGGGTCCTTCGGCACCGCGACGAGCTTGAGCGGCGCGCGGCGGCCGAGCGCCGGCAGCGAGAAGCGGCGCAGCCGCCAGGCGATCTTCTCGAACAGGGTGGTGCCGCCCTGGTCGCCGGCACGGATCAGCTGCTTGCCGGATTCGATCGGCGCCTGGTCGGCCGGCGCGATCTTCTCGAGCAGGCTCATCCCCTCAGCCTGGCGATATTGTCCGCATAGGCCGAGGGGCCGCCGCGGAAGGTCGCAGTGCCGGCGACGAGGGCGTCGGCGCCCGCGCTCACGGCCAGCCGCGCCGTCTCCGCGTCGATGCCGCCGTCGACCTCGAGGTCGATCGCCTTGCCGCTCTTGTCGATATGCTTCCTGATCGCTTCGATCTTCCTCAGCTGCGAGGCGATGAAGCTTTGGCCGCCGAAGCCGGGGTTGACGCTCATCACCAGGACGAGATCGACCTCCTCCAGCACGTAATCGAGCATCTTCGCGGGCGTCGCCGGGTTCAGCGACACGCCGGCGCGCTTGCCGAGCGCCTTGATCGCCTGCAGCGTGCGGTGGAGGTGCGGTCCCGCCTCGGGGTGGACGGTGATCGTGTCCGCCCCCGCCTCGGCGAAGGCCGCGAGGAACGGGTCGACCGGCGAGATCATCAGGTGGACGTCGAACGGCCTGGCGGTGTGGGGCCGGAGCGCCTTCACCACCGCCGGGCCGATGGTGAGGTTCGGCACGAAGTGGCCGTCCATGACGTCGACGTGGATCCAGTCGGCGCCCGCCGCGTCGAGCGCGCGCACTTCCTCGCCGAGCCGCGCGAAATCGGCGGAGAGGATCGAGGGGGCGATGCGGACGGGCTGCTGCACGCCGAATCATTAACCCTGCGCGAGTCGCCCGGCAAGGAAGCCTCCGCGACTTATCCCCCGCTCATTGCCCCGCGGTCGGCGGCGGAGGTCAGTGGCCGAATATTTGTCCCGGCGATCCGGCCTTGCAGAAGGCGAGGATGGCAGGGCTGTCGACCTGGGTCTGCGCGCCCTTCGGGCCGGCGCCCGAGGTGAGGCAGTAATGAGGGCGTTTCGGCTGGCCGTCGTTCTGAGCCTCGATGATCCACCGCGGCCCCAACAAGCCTCCGGGGAAGCGCACGATCCACTTCTGCCGATCCGCACCGGGATCGCAGGTCGCGAGCTGAACCCGCGGAACGGCGAAGCCGCCTGGCGCGGTCAGCTCCCGGGTCAGGCATTGGCCGCTGGGCCCATGCTTCAGGACGGCGGTAGCGGGCGTGTAGGTCCAGTCCGGGCTTCCCTTGCAGCGCTTGGCCGTCATTGGACCGCCACAGCCATGCAGCACCAGCCGGCCGTCGGCCGACCGGACGAGCTCCGCTCCGCTGCTCACCTGGATCAATGCTCTGGGGCCATTATCGGGGCCTTGCGGCAGATTGGGCGGCCCTGCCGAAACGGAGGCGCTTCCGAGCGCGCCGACCAAAATGCAGCTGAACACCAGAGTCCGCATGTCACCCTCCCCCAAAGGCACCAATCATGGGCAGACTAGCACAGATTGTAACGGTATCGCAACAATCCTGCGCGCGTCACGCGCGCACGAAGCGCGCCACGAAGAAGCCGTCGACGCCGCCCTCGTCGATCCACAACCCGGGCAGCGTCCGGACGTACCCTGCAGGTACCGGCACCTCCCGCGGCAACTCGCCGGGCTCCGGCGGGACGAGCCGGAGGGTCGCGCCGGGCGCAAGGACGGCTTCGGCGACCCGTTCCCCCTCTTCCGGTTCGAGCGAGCAGACCGAGTAGACGAGGGTCCCGCCCGGCTTCAGCCACCCGGCCGCCCGGGCCAGCATCGCCTTCTGCCCCTCCGCCAGCTCGGCCAGCACCCGCTCCCGCACCCGGTGCAGCACCTCGGGATGCCGCCGGAAGATCCCGGTCGCCGAGCAGGGCGCGTCGAGCAGGATGGCGTCGACCGCCTCCGCCGGCTCCCATGCCATCACGTCCGCTGCCACGACATCCGCGGAGAGACCGGTGCGGCTGAGGTTCTCCCTTAGTCGTGCGAGACGACTTTCCGATGCATCCACCGCCGTCACCCGGAAGCCGGCGGCGGCGAGCTGCATCGTCTTCCCGCCGGGCGCGGCGCACAGGTCCAATGCGGTCCGCCCCTCGCCCGGCCCGAGCAGCCGCGCCGGGATCGAGGCGGCGACGTCCTGCACCCACCAATTTCCCTCGCCATAGCCGGTGAGGCCGGCGACGGCGGTGCGCGACGGAAGCCGCACATGGCCCGGCATGAGGCTCACCCCCTCCACCTCCGGCGCGGTTCCCGGCGGGAAGCACAAATCGAGCGGCGGCGGCACCGCGAGCAGCCGCGCCGCCGCCTCGGCCACGGTCGCGCCCCAGTTGCGCTCCCACCGGTCGCCGATCCGGGAGGGGAGGGTCGGCACCTCCGGCAGCCCCGCCTTGCGGCGCATCAGCGTCCCGAACACACCGTGGACCAGCCGCCGCGGCCCGCCCTCGACCAGCGGCAGGACGGTCGCGATGGCGGCATGCGGCGGCGTTCCCATCGCCAGCGCCTGGACGAGGGCGATGCGCAAGGCGAACCGCGCCTTGGCGTCGTCCGGCAGGCGCTGCTTCGTGGCGCTGTCGATCAGCGCGTCAAGGTCGGGCAGGCGGCGCAGCGCCTCGGCGGCGATGGCGTGGGCGAAGCCGCGGTCGTCGGCGCGCACGAGGTCCCGCGCCGCCACGTCGAGCGCCGCCTCGAGCGGCAACCCCTTGCGCAGCACCGCGTCGAGCAGGCGCAGCGCGGCGCGGCGGGAGGCAGTGCCCTGGGCTTCGTCCATCTTGCATCCGCGCCTGCCACAGCCGACATGTCGGGTCTAGGAGATGCCGCGATGGGCCAGCGCCCGCACCACGTGAAGCCGCCGAACCACTGGACCAAGGGCGACCCGCCGCCCTCGCCCGCCGCGCCGCGCGAGAGCGAGGAGATCGGCGGCCCGAAAGGGGAGGAGCCGACGCGCTACGGCGACTGGGAGAATCACGGCCGCGCCTGGGATTTCTGATGATGCCCGTCATCCCGGCGAAAGCCGGGATCTCCTGGGGTGAAATCCGCCCCGCTTCATCCCCGCGGGAGATCCCGGCTTTCGCCGGGATGACGTCAAATCCCTTCCGTCCGCAACGGCCTCGCCAGCAGCTGCTCCACGACCTCGTCGGCACCCGCGTGGCCGGCGAGGAGCGCGCAGACCGCATCGACGATTGGCATGTCCACCCCCGCCTCGTTCGCCGCGCGGCGCAGCACCGGCGCGGTGAACGCCCCCTCCGCCACGGTGCGGCGGTCGGCGAGGAGGTCGGCGGCAGTGCGGCCTTCGCCGAGGCCCTTGCCGAGGCTGAAGTTGCGGGAACTGGTCGACGAGCAGGTGAGGACGAGGTCGCCGAGGCCCGACAGGCCCGCCAGCGTCTCCGCCCGCGCGCCGCGGGCGAGGCCGAAGCGGGTCATCTCGGCGAACCCGCGCGAGATGAGCGCGGCGCGCGCATTCTGGCCGAGTCCGCGCCCTTCGACCACGCCGCAGGCGATGGCGAGCACGTTCTTGACCGCCCCGCCGATCTCGGCGCCGACGACGTCGTCGGAGAGATAGGGCCGGAACCATGGCCGCGCGATTCGCGCGCGCAGCCGCTCGCCGAGCGCCTCGTCTTCTATCGCGAGCGTGACCGCCGCCGGCAGCCGCGCCGCGACTTCGTGTGCGAAGGTCGGGCCGGAGAGCACCGCAACTGGCGCCTCCGGCTGCGCCTCGCGGGCAACGTCGTGCATCAGCTTCATCGACGCCTCCTCCATCCCCTTGGCGCAGAGGATGAGCGGAACGGCGAGGCGGGGCAGGGCCGCGAGGACGGCGCGCATGTGCTGCGCCGGCGTGACCACGAGGAGGGCCTCGCAATCGCCGAGATCGGCAAGATCGCCGGTGGCGCGGATCGCCGGGTCGAGCGCGCGGCCGGCGAGGAAAAGGCTGTTCTCGTGGACGGCGTTGATGCTCTCGACCACCTCGGGCTCGCGGGCCCAGAGCAGGGTCTCGCCGCCCTCCACCGCCACTTGCGCGAGCGCCGTCCCCCAGGCGCCGCCGCCGAGAATGCCGAGCTTCACGCCTTCACCCCGGCTCCGCGGACCCGCTCCGCCTCCGGGTCGAGCGGCCAGCGCGCGCGGGCGGGGGCGTCGAGCGTGTCGACCAGCCCCGCTTCGAAGCGCAACGCGCCCGCCCAGGCGATCATCGCGGCATTGTCGGTGCACAGCCACGAAGGCGGCGCGACGAAGCGAAGACCGTGAATGCTCGCGAGACCGGTGAGCGCGGCGCGCACGGCGTTGTTCGCAGCGACCCCGCCGGCCACCACCAGCGCCGTCGCTTCGGGCGCCGCCGCGAGGGCGCGGCCGGTACGGTCGAGGAGGCAGTCGACGACCGCCTGCTGGAAGGACGCGGCGATGTCCTCATCGGCGAAGCGTCCGCTCTCCCTGGCGCGCAGCACGGCGCTCTTGAGGCCGGCGAACGAGAAATGCGGCTCGACCGATCCGACCAGCGGCCGCGGCAGGGGAACCGCCCTGGCATCGCCCGCCGCGGCGGCGCGCTCGACCGCGGGGCCGCCGGGAAAGCCGAGGCCGAGCAGCTTCGCGGTCTTGTCGAACGCCTCGCCCGCCGCATCGTCGATCGTCGTGGCGAGCCGCCGGTAGCGGCCGAGCCCTTCGACCAGCAGCAACTGGCAATGGCCGCCGGAGACGAGGAGCAGCAGATAGGGGAAGGCGAGGTCTGGCGCCGTCAGCATCGGCGACAAAGCGTGTCCTTCCAGATGGTTTACCGCAACAAGCGGTTTGCCGGCGGCAAGCGCCAGTCCCTTCGCGGTCACCAATCCGACCATCACCCCGCCGATCAAGCCGGGTCCGGCCGTGGCGGCGACCGCGTCGACTTCGGCGAGCCGCACGCCGGCCTCCGCCAGGGTCGCCTCGACCAGGTCGGGCAAGATCTCGACATGGGCGCGCGCGGCGATCTCCGGCACCACGCCGCCATAGGGCGCGTGCGCCGCCTCCTGTCCTGCGATGCGGCTGGCGAGGATGCGCCGGTCGCTGTCCACCAGCGCCGCCGCCGTCTCGTCGCAGGAGGATTCGATGCCGAGGATCAGGCTCATCGCAGCTTCCCTGCCACCGCGCGACCCGCTAGCACAAGCGCCCCATGATGCCGCCCCTCCGCCTCGGCACCCGCGGCTCGCCGCTTGCGCTCGCCCAGGCGCGAATGGTGGCGACGGCGCTGCGCGACGCGCACGGCTGGCGCCCCGAGCGGATCGAGATCGTCCCCATCACCACCACCGGCGACCAGATCCGCGACCGGCCGCTCGCCGAACTGGGCGGCAAGGGCCTCTGGACGCGCGAGCTCGATCGGGCGCTCGCCGAGAACCGCACCGACATCTCCGTCCATTCGATGAAGGACGTCGAGACGATCCGGCCGGCCGAATTCGCCCTCGCCGCGATGCTGCCGCGCGCGGACGTCACCGACCGGCTGATCGGCGCCGAAAGCCTCGGCGCGCTTCCCGAGGGGGCCCGGTTCGGCACCTCCTCGCCGCGGCGCGCCGCCCAATTGCTCGCCCGAAGGCCGGACCTGGCCATCGTCACCTTCCGCGGCAATGTCGAGACGCGGCTGCGCAAGATCGCGCTCGGCGAGGCCGACGCCACCCTGCTCGCCTCCGCGGGGCTCCTGCGCCTCGGCCACGACGACGTCGGCGTCGTTCTCGAGGACCTGCTGCCGGCGCCCGCGCAAGGCGCCGTGGGGATCGAGTGCCGCGCCGATGACAAAAGGGTGCTGCAGTGGATGCGCGCGATCGACGATGAGGCCACGCACGCCTGCGTAGGAGCCGAGCGGCGCCTGCTCGCCGGCCTCGGCGGTACTTGCCGCTCGGCCGTCGCTGCGCTGGCGACGTTGGAGGGAACCACAATCCGGCTCCGCGCGGAAATCCTCAGTCCGGACGGTGCCGAGGTGGTGCGTGCCGAGGAGCGCTTCGCCGTGGACGACGAGCCCGGACCCTTGGAGATGGCGCGGGACCTGCTCGCCCGCGCCTCGGCGCCGCTGCGGGCGCTGTTCGCCGGTTGAGCGGCACCGTCCTGATCCTCCGCCCGGAGCCGGGCGCCTCCGCGACCGCCGCGCGCGCACGCGCGATGGGTCTCACCGCCGTGGTCGCGCCGCTGTTCGAGGTGGAGCCTCTGGACTGGTCGCCGCCGACCGGACGGCGTCATGACGCCATCTTCCTCACCAGCGCCCACGCGGCGCGCCTCGGAGGAGCCGGCCTCGAGACTTTGCTATCCCTCCCAGCCTACGCTGTCGGCGAAGCCACTGCGGACGCCGCCCGCGCCGCCGGCTTCGCGCAGGTCCACGCCGGCCCGGCCGACGGCGCCGCCCTCCTCGTCCGCGCCGCCGCCGACGGCGTGCGCACGGCGCTACACCTGTGCGGGCGCGACCATATGCCGCTCCACCACCCAGACGTGCAGGTCGAGGCCCAGCCGGTCTACGCGGCAGTGGAGCGCCGTGCGCCGCTCGACATTCCGGCGGGCGCGGTCGCGCTCCTCCACTCGCCGCGCGCCGCCGCGATCTTCGCCCGCCGGGTACGCGGGCGCGGCGGCATCCGGATCGCCGCGATCAGCGCGGCGGCTGCGACGGCGGCCGGGGAGGGATGGGCCGCCGTCGCCGTGGCGGCCCGTCCCCGGGACGAGGCGGTGCTGGAGGTTGCCCGCGCGCTGTGCCAGAGTGGCGGGCCTGACAGGGCGGGAGCGGACGCGTGACGGACTACGGGGCGGAGAGTGCGGTGCAGCGGCGGCGTTCGCTGGTGTCGCTGCTGTTCGTGCCGCTCCTCGCCTTCGTCGCCGGGCTGGCGCTGATGGGCTGGGTGCTCACCCGCTCGGGAACCGCCGACCACTGGCTCGGCCTTGTCCGCACCACGGAAGTGCCGAAGCCGGCTCCCCCGCCGCCGGTGACGGTTCAGAGGGAAGCGTTGCCGCCCGCCCCGCAGGCGGAGGCGCCGCCGGCGGCCGCGGCCGGCTCCGCCTCCGATCCCGAGCTTCTCCGCCGGGTCAACCGGATGGAGGAGAAGGTGACGCAGCTCGACCTCCAGTCGCGGGCCGCGGTGGGCAATGCCGACCGCGCCGAGTCGCTGCTGGTGGCCTTCGCGGCGCGCCGCGCGCTCGATCGCGGCCTCGGCCTCGGCTATCTCGAGACCCTGCTGCGCCAGCGCTTCGCCGCGACCGAGCCGCAGGCGGTCGCCACCATCTTCACCGCCGCCCGGTCGCCCGTCACGCTCGAGCAGCTCCAGTCCGAGCTCCAGGACCTGACGCCGAAGCTCACCGGCGGCGGACCGGACCAGGGCTGGTGGGAGGCGTTCCGCACCGAGCTCGCCGGTCTCATCTCGATCCGCAAGGAAGGGACGCCCTCGCCGCTACCGTCGGAGCATCTGCGGCGCGCCCAGTCGAGCCTCCAGGCGGGGCAGGTGGACGTCGCTCTGGTCGAGGTCAGCCGCCTGCCCGGCCGCGCCAATGCGGCGGACTGGATCGAGAAGGCGCGGCGCTACGTCGGCGCGCGCCGCGCCCTGGACACGATCGAGACCAGCGCCCTCATGGAGCCGCCGCCGGCCGCGCCCGCGCCGCATCCGCAGCCGGCGCAACCCGCGAAGCCGCCGGCACGCTAGATTTCAAGCAGCGCGTATTTGCGTCCGAAGGCCGGTTCCACCACGAACTGGGCGCAATTGTAGACGGGGATGCCGCGCGGCGTGCGCCCCTCGTAGGAGCCGCGATGGGCGTGGCCGTGCACCACCGCCTTGACGTTGTCGAACCGGTCCACCGCGTGGGCGAGGCGCGACGAGCCGAGAAAGGGATAGATTTCGAGCGGCTCGCCTTCGACCGTCTCGGCGACTGGCGCATAGTGGAGCACGGCGAGCGTGCGCTCGGTGCGCAGCGAGCGGAGCGCGTTCTCGAGCTTACGCGCCTCCTCGCTCGATTCCTCGACAAAGGCCTTGATCGCCTGCTCGCCGAAGGCGCCAAGCTCGCCGCGCCCGAAGCCGCCGACGAAGCCTTTGACTCCCGCGAAGCCGACCCCGTCGATCACCGTCGCCTGCTCGCCGAGCATGCGGACGCCGGCCTCGGCGAGGATCTTCTCGACCTCCTCCGGGCAGCCGCATTCGAAGTCGTGGTTGCCGAGCACCGCGAGCACGGGAACGGTCGCCGCGCGGACATCTTCCGCGAGAACCTCCGCCTCGCTCGGCTTGCCGAAATTGGTGAGGTCGCCGCACAGGACGATGACGTCGGCGGCGTTGGACATCTCCTCGAACAGGGCGCGGTACCGGCCCTGGGACGTATCGGTGACGTGAAGGTCGCCGATCGCGGCGACGGTCAGGGGCTCAATGGGGATGGTGGCGTTCATGCTTCTCGTCCACGCCCTTGCCGACGACGTCGGCGAAGCCCCATTCGGTGACGTCGATCACATAGTCGGTGGGGCTGATGAGGCGGCCGCGGCAGATCTTGATCTGCGCCGGCGGCATCGCGTCCTGGTTCTTCAGCCGCTCCAGCAACTCGTCATAGAGCCAGCGCGGGATGAGGTCCCGCTCCGTCGGATAGACGAAGCGGAAATTGAGGATGTTGATCAGCAGCACCTCCCAATAGAGCTCCATCGAGGAGAGCAGCCACTGCCAGTCGATCTCCTCATGCTTGAGCAGGATGGCGTGGACGATGTCGGCGCCGTCGTAGCGGTAGCGGGTCTGGAGGAAGAGCTTGGAGAGGATGAACTGCGTCGGCGGCGTCACCCGCACCGTCGTGCCGTAGACCTCGGCTTCGTACACCTCCTGGAACCACTCGTCGGTGATCGGGATCGAGGCGGAGGAGATGTTGAAGATGACGTCGAAGAAATGCTCGTCCTTCCACACCTTGCCGATCCAGCGCACGTCCTCGACCTCGATGCGGTACCCCCGCTCCTGGAAGAAGGCGAGGATGCGCGGCGCGTCGGACGGCTTGCAGAAGACGTCGAGATCCTTGGTGGGCCGGGTGATGCCGGTGAAGCAGGCGAGGGCGTAGGTGCCCGACAGCAGGAACGGGATGCCCGATTCCTTCAGCAACTGCAGGCTCTCGGTGTAGAAGCCCACCGCCTCGGGCGGGGGCTCGAAGGCCGAGGAATCGAGGGCGTCGAGAAGGTTGCTCACGCCTCCGTAACGGGGCCGGAGCGCTCCCGGTTCCGGATCAGGGCTGCGGCGCCGGAGCCGGCGCCTTGATCACCGCGCTGAGCGTGACGGTGAAGTCGAGCGTGGCCCCCGGGGGCACGACGCCGCCGCCCGCGCCCTTGTCGCCGTAAGCGAGCTGCGGCGGGATCCATACGCGGTAGGTCCCGCCCTGGCGCATCAGCAGCAGGGCCTCGGTGAACCCGGGGACGACGCGCGACACAGGGAAGCTCGCATTCTTCGCCTGGTCGAAGATCTTCCCATCGGCGAGGCGGCCGACATAATCGATGATGACGCCATCCTCGCGGGACGGCGCCCCGCCCTTGCCCGGCTTGAGCGTCCTGAAGCGCAGGCCCGAGACGGTGGTCACGACGCCGCGCATGGCGGGCGGCGGCGGGGCGGAATGGGCGGGCGCGGCGGCGGCGAGGGCGAGAGCGAGGATCAGCATGGCCCCCGACTAAGCCGGCCGGGAGGTGGCGGCAAGCCGCCTCAGCCGCGCCATGCCTTCCAGTCGCGGACCGTGGCGGCGGCGACGTCGGCCGCGGCTGCGGCCAGCCAGCCTTCGGCTCGCCGCGCAAGATCGGCCTTGACCGCCTCGGCGGCGCCCCGCCGGCCCGCATGAACCGCAGCGATATCGCGGGCCATGGCGCGCAGCAGGCGCCGGCGCAGGTGCGGGCGCAACTCGTCGAAGCCGAGCTTGCGGCTGTCGGGGGCGAGGCGGCGTACCACGAGGTCGCCGTCCGCCTTCAGCCAGGGGTCGGGCGCGCGAAAGCGGCCGGCGGCGTAAGCGTAGCCCGCCCCCGTGCGGCTCTTCGGGCTCCAGCACGAGGGTATCGCCGCCTTTGCCTCGCGCGCCACCGGACCGCCCCGCCATGCCGGCGCGGCCGCCACCAGCCGCAGCCGGCCGAGGCTGCCCACTCCGGCGCGGCGGCGGGAGAGGCTCACCGCGATGCCGCGCTCGGGAAGCGCGTTCTTCAGCGCTGCGACGAAAGCGGCGGCGGGGCGGCGCGCGGGGGGCAAGGCGAGGATGCCTGCCCAGAAGTCCGCGCGGTCCTCGGCGCTCGCGGCGAACAGCGCGCGCAGCCAGCCGCGCTCGCGCTCGAGCACGTATGGCCGGGGAGTCTCGATCCCCAGGGCGTAGCCGTCGAGGATCGCGGCCTCCGTCTCGGCGGCGCTGCATCCCTGCTTGCCGGCTGCAACCAGAGCGCTGGCGGCGAGGCGGACGAGGTCGAGCGGCCAGGCCGCGGGCGCCGCTTCGTCGAAGTCGTTGACGCCCCAGACCATGCGTCCCTCGACGTCGCTCCACAGGCCGAAATTGCCGACATGGCTGTCGATCACCGACGGCACCGCCGGCGCTCCCATGAAGTCGGGACAGAGTTCTGGCGCCGTCTCCGCCCAGCGAAAGCAGGTGCCGCGCAGAAAGGCGAACGCCTCCTCGCGCATCAGCATGTGCTTGTGTTCGAGATCCTCCCGGACCAACCGGGTGCCCAGTCGCTCCCCGAGCCACTGCTCGTAGGCGCGAATGGCGGCGCGCACATCGGCCATGTCCTGTCCCTCCGGAGGAGGGGGATGCGCCGGTTCGCGGCGCCGCGCAACGTCAGCGGGCGATGCGGAAGTTGATCGAGCGCTCCATCCCGCCGCAGCCGAGGCTCCCGTCCGGCCGGAAGCTCGGATCGTAGCGGAGGCGTTCGACGATGTCCGAACCCGCCTTGCCGAAGATGAAGGGGGGATAGGCGACGGTGGGGCGAACGCGGGTCGGCACGCCCGCGGCCGTGAGGTCGTATTCGAGCTTTACCCAGCCTTCGAAGCCCCAGCGCAGAGCCGCGTTCGGAAAATCGTCGCTCGATCCGGCCATCCGCTTGAGGCGCGGCGTCGCGTCGAGGAGCGCGCACTGGTCCGCCCGAACGCCGGATGCGACGAAGGCGGCGCGCGCGCCTTCCGCGTCGCCGCTCGCCAGCCGCAGCGAGGAAAGGCGCGCGAAGGCAGCCGCGCGCATGGCGTCGCCGGCACCTAGGCCCGGCGCCTTGCCGACCTCCTCGAGCAAGGTCATCGCTTCCGGCCGCCGGTTCTTGGAATTCGCCATCGCTCCGGCGAGGGCGAGCCGCACGGCGTTTACGGCGTGGTCGTCCTGGACGATCTTAGGGTCGGCGAGGAGCGCGCGGAGCGGTCGTTCGTAGACGCCGCCGCGCAGTTCGCGCCAATCGATCATGAGGGACCGGCGAATGCCGAGGAAAGCGACGACCGGTGCCGGCGCATTGGCGGCCCGGGCGATGCCGAGCGCGCGATCGAGCAGGAGGCGGCTCTCCTCCTGGCCGACGAGCGGATTATGGGCGAGCTCGACGAGGATGGGAACGAGCGCCGGCGCATTGGGGCCCGAGGCGGCCTCGCGGCGGGCGAGCTCGTCGCGCAGCGGCTTGAGGCGCTGGGCCTGGCCGGCGATATCCGCGTCCAGCGCCGGGACGTGCATCCGCTCGAGCCACGCGTCGACCTCCGGCCTCAGCAGCTGGTCGACGCCGGCATGATGCGCGGCGGTCGAGCATCGCATCTCGACCCGCGTCACCGCACGAAACAGCGCTCCGATCCTTTCCAGTCGCTCGGGCTGCCACGACCAGCCGGACGCTGCGCGCGCAAAGGCGAGGGCACTTGTTCCCTGTCGGGAGGAATAGACCGGCAGCGCGTCGCCGACCGTGCCATCCTTCGCCACAGAGAGCTCGACGACGGCGACGTCGTCAGGCTTCAACTCTTCGTCGCACAGCGGCGGCGGCATGTCGGCGGCCGGCGGGAAAGGCTCGTCGAAATGGCCGGCGCCGGTCCAGGCCAGATATTTGCGCGCCTCCTCCTCGTCGCCGGCAAGACGGGCGGCGATGGCGGCATCGGACCGCGCCGCCAGATCGTTGATGTCGACCTTTTCGGTCAGGCCGCCGAGTAGCGAGACCGCGTGGGCGAATTCCTTGCGTGCCTCGCCGGTGCGGCCGAGGTTCAGCAGCACGCGTCCCCGCATCGTGCGGAACACGGCCTCGCGACGTTTGTCCGCCGGCGTTTCGCCGGCGAAGGCGAGGGCGCGGTCGGAATCGGCCAGCGCCGCGGGCGCGTCGTAGAACATCCCGGTCTGGATAAGCCCGCGCAAGGCGCGCACCCGGTAGCCGCCCGTGAGCCCCGCCTCGGCACTGCGATAGTCGCTGAGCGCTTCGCCATAATCGAGGGCGTGCTCGGCCAGCTCGCCAAGATCGAGAAGCGCGATGCCGCGATCCTCGCGGAGCGATGCGTCGTCGGCCGGAAGGCCGGCGACGCCCGCGCGCAGGGCCGCCTCGGCCTCGCTCCAGCGCTGCAGGTTGAGCAGCGCCTGCCCCTTGCGAACGCGAACCAGCGCGCGGCTGCGGCTGGCGGCGGCGCCGGAGCCGCCGACCCGCCGCTCGAGATCCTCGTAGAGGCGAAGCGCCTCGGATGCGTCGCCCTTGTCGAGTGCGGCCGTCGCCGCCTCGAACTGCTGCTGTACGGTAAGCGCCGGCTGCTGCGCCTGCACGGACGCAAGCGCGACTGCGAGCAATGCGATGGCCGGCACCCTTCCCTCCCCACCTCGATCGACGTCGAGCCTAGCAACTGAGGCCGCGCTGCGTCAGCAGGAAAATATATTGCGCCTCAAACATTTGCCGGCGCCGGCAGCGCAACGAACCAGCACGCGGCTCAGGCGTCCGAAGCCTGGAGATTAGTGATGGAGGCTGCTGGAGCGGGCGAAGGGATTCGAACCCTCGACCCCAACCTTGGCAAGGTTGTGCTCTACCCCTGAGCTACGCCCGCTCGTGCGTGGAGCCGATGCGCGCGAGACGCGGCGTCGGCCGAGGTGAGGCGGCGGCTGCTAGCATTCCGCCAACGGCCCCGCAAGCCCCTCTCGCCCAAGGCGGCCGAGGGTTGGCAGGGGCCGGCGGCATCCCACATAGGGGCCCGGACGATTCGCGGGCGGAGAGAGCAGGACGTGGCGACTTTGGGCATGAGCGCGACCGAGAAAGAGGCGCTGGAGACCTTCCGCCGCGACGTCGTCGAGCCGTCGATGGACGCGCTCGTCATCGTCGATTTCTGGGCGGAATGGTGCGGGCCGTGCAAGCAGCTCGGGCCGATCCTCGAGAAGGTGGCGGCGGACTATGCCGCCCGCGGCGTGAAGCTGGTCAAGATCGACGTCGACGCGAACAAGATCATCGCGGCCCAATTCCGGGTCCAGTCGATCCCCACTGTCTACGCGATCTTCCAGGGCCAGCTCGTCGCCGACCTGACGAGCGCCCGCACAGAAGGGCAGCTTACCCGCATCCTCGACCAAATCCTCGCGCAGTTGCCGGTGGCGGGCGAGGCGCAGCAGCTGGAAGCGGAGATCGAGCCGCTCATCGCGATGGGGGAGGAGGTGCTCGCCGGCGGCGACGGCGAGCGAGCCGCCAGCATCTTCGCCCAGATCCGCGACATGGCGCCGGACAATCCTGAGGTGCTCGGCGGCCTCGCCCGCGCGCTCACCGCCGCCGGGCGAGCCGAGGAAGCGAAGGCCGTCCTCGACGCGGCACCCGAGAAGGCGGCGAACGATCCGGCGATCGCCCGCGCCCGCGCCGCCGTAGCCCTGGCCGAAGCGGCGCCCGCGGGTGCCGAGACCCAGGCGCTCGAAACGCGCATCGCCGCCGATCCCGACGATCATGAGGCGCGGATCGAGCTCGCCGGCGCGCTGATGGCGGCGGGGCGGCGCGACGAGGCCGCCGACCAGCTGCTCGAGGCAATCCGCCGCGACCGCGACTGGAACGAGGGGGCGGCCCGCAAGCGGCTTCTCCAACTGATGGAGGTGGTCGGGCTGGAGGATCCCTGGGCGCGCGAGCAGCGCCGGCGCCTCTCGGCGATCCTGTTCACCTGATGCCCGAGACGGCGCTCCTGCGCGTCCCCGTCTTCCCGCTCGCCGGGGCCTTGCTCTTCCCGGGCGCACAGCTGCCGCTGCACATCTTCGAGCCGCGCTATAGGGCGATGATCCGGGACGCGCTCGGCAGCGACCGGCTGATCGGCATGATCCAGCCGCGCGACCAGGGCGACCCGCCCTCGCTGTTCGAGATCGGCTGCCTCGGCCGTATCGCCGCCGCCGAGGAGCTTGACGACGGGCGCTACAACATCGTCCTCGAAGGCCTTGGCCGCTTCCGCATCGCTCGGGAGGCGGCGGTCGAGACCCCCTATCGCCAAGTCGACGCCGACCGCAGCGGCTTCGACGACGGCGGCGAGGCGGATCCGCTCGGCCTCGCCCAGCGCGCGGAGCTGGAGCGCGAGGCGCGCCGCTACGCCGACGCGCTCGGCTATTCGGTGGACTGGGAGGCGGTGTCGCGGCTCGACGACGAGATGCTGGTAAACGGCATCGCCCAGATCGCGCCGCTCGATGTCGGCTCCAAGCAGGCCTTGCTGGAAGCGCCCGACATCGCCGAGCGCTGCGACCTGCTCGTCCAGTTCATGCAGTTCCAGCGGATGGTCCCCGGCGGGGCCGACGGGCCGGAGACGCTGCAGTGACGCAGGCGGCGCGGCCGCGGTGAACCGCGCCGGCGACCTCAGCGGCCGCTGGCACGGCTTCTACACCTACGCGACCGGCCGCAGCTGCGCCTTCGACGCGGACCTGCGCGACCATGGCGGGGAGCTGGTCGGCGTCACCTTCGAAGTCGCAGATTTCGGCCCTTCGCCCGGCAGCACCCTCAGCGCCGCGATCGAGGGCCGCCGCCGAGGGCAGGCTGTCGATTTCGCCAAGACCTACGACGAGGTGGCGGTGGCCGGTTATGCGATCCTCTATGCCGGGACGCTCGCCGATGGCGGCGACGAAATCCAGGGGACGTGGTCGATCCCCGGGCACGCGCAAAGCGGAACGTTCCTGATGGTCCGCGAAGGCGGCGCCGAGGCCGGCGAAGAGGCGCTCGCCGCGGCGGCGCTCCCGCAACCTACTCGCTGAGGGTCGGCCGTGAGGCGCACCGGCGCGGGCCTGAACCTTTGCCGGCTCGGCCCGTTGGCCCTTCGAACCAGAGGAGATCCCCATGGCCGAGAAGAGCCTTGCCGCGCTGGCGGAGAAGATGAAGGACATCGACTTCGCCATCCTGTCCACCCGCACCGACGGCGGCGCGATCGCGTCGCGGCCGATGAGCAACAACCGTGAGGTGGCGTTCGACGGCGACGCCTTCTTCTTCACCTGCGCCGACACGCGGATGGTGGCCGACATCGAAGCCGACCCGCGCGTCGGGCTCGCCTATCAGGGCAAATCGGGAATGCTGGGCATGCGGCCCTTCTTCCTCGCCGTCGAGGGGCGGGCGGAGCCGATCCGCGACAAGGCGCGCTTCATGGAGCATTGGACGAGCGGCCTCGATCGCTGGTTCAAGGAGGGCGTGGACACGCCCGGCCTGGTGCTGCTCAAGGTGGCGGCGGAGCGGGTGCATTATTGGGATGGCGAGGAGGAAGGCGAGATCCGGGTCGGCGCGGGGCGCGAAGCTGTCGGGGCCTGAGGCGGAGCCCGACGCCCGGCCGCACGATCCGCCGGCGCGGCGCTGGGCGCGATGGGCGCTCTCGGCAGCCTATCTGGTCGCGGGGATTGCCCATCTGAGCTCACCTGCCGGCTTCGTCGCCATCACCCCCGCCTGGGTGCCTTGGCCGCGCCAGGTCGTGGCGCTGACCGGCGTCGCTGAGCTTGCCGGGGCGCTCGGGCTAATCGTCCCGGCGACGCGCCGTGCCGCCGCCATCGGCCTCGCCCTTTACGCGCTGTGCGTATGGCCGGCCAATTTCAACCACGCGCTGAACGACATTCCCTTGAGCGGCGTCCATCTGGGCTGGTGGTATCACGCCCCGCGGCTCGCGCTGCAGCCGCTGATCATCTGGTGGGCGCTGTGGGCCGGCGGCGTAACGGGCTGGCCGTTTCGCCGGGTCAATCGATGACGTAGCCGGCGACTTTCCAGCCGTCGCCTTCGCGGGCGAGGGAGAGGGTTTCGACGGCGCCCGGCTTGGCGGCGAAATCGGTCCTGAAGCGGACGACGCGGTAGCCGTTGGGCGGAGCCGGGACGCTTTCGTCGGCGACGAGGCGCCGGGACAGGACCCGGCCTAGCGGCACGCGCCCGCCGATCGAAGCCGATTGCCACATCTCCAGGGTGTTCAAGGTCTGGAAGGACCTGGTGGTGGCGGCGAAGCTCTCCGGCCATTGCTGTGCATCCACGAGGGCGAGCCAGCGCCGGGCGGCGTCGGAAGCAGGGGATTCGGCGATGGCGGCCGGGTTGGCATCGGCGGGATCGGCGCGGTGCTGCGCGCCCTGCGGGGCGGCGGAGAGAGCGAGGGCGGCGGCGGCGAGCGAGATCATGGCGAATCCTCCGATGGCCCAGGCGGCGCGGCGATGCGTGCCTGGATGGTCGCTCTCGCCGTCCTGACCTGCGGCGGCGCCCGCCGCATCCCCGATCGCTTTGTCCCCCATCGATTCGGGGTCCGCCCCTTCGGCATCGCGGAGCAGCCGCGCCGCCTCCCTGCTGCTCGAGGCGGAGAGCTTGCGGCGGGCGTCGCGCAGCCGCTCGTTGATCGTGTGCACCGAAAGGCCGAAATGGCGCGCCATCGATTTGGCGTCATGCCCCTCCAGCAGCAGGCGCAGCGTCTGCTTCTCCTTTTCGGTGAGGGCCGAATAGCCGTGCCTCATCGTTTCCGTCGCGCGCGAGTCCACGGGCCGCAGGCTAGGAGAGCGGGAGGCGGAGCGTCACCCCTAAACAATTGTAGGGCGGCAGGGCGCCGGTCCAGCCTTTGCACAGACGCGGCAGCGTGGCGGAGCGGGAGGGATTCGAACCCTCGATACGGTTTTGCCGTATACTCACTTTCCAGGCGAGCGCCTTCGACCACTCGGCCACCGCTCCGCATGCCTTGGAAGGGCGCTCACTTAGG
>Ga0070660_100000346_pt1 | contig 30918 bp, 36 predicted proteins | sample KBSC33metaG_FD_64670 | JGI IMG/M metagenome (GOLD analysis project Ga0070660, IMG submission 64670) | Corn rhizosphere microbial communities from Kellogg Biological Station, Michigan, USA - KBS C3-3 metaG | ecosystem: Host-associated > Plants > Roots > Rhizosphere > Soil ... | reverse complement strand
GAGTTGGTCGAGCTCGGCCTCGGTCTCGCAGTTAACATATATTGAAATAGCGGGCGTGAACGAAAACTGGTGATCCATTTGGTTTTCGCTCGCCATATAGTCTTGGCCCGCAAGCGTGAAGAGCGCCCGCTTGACTAAGCCCGTTTGGCCACCCGGCTCGCCGGCTTTCCATTTCTCAATGGTTTTAATTTCCGAATCGGGAAACAAAGAAACATAGTAATTAATAGCTGCCTCAGCCTTGCCGCATTGCTCGCCAACAAACATCAAAAAGGTAATCGTTTTTTGCATAGTCATATTCTACCAAAGCCCTGACCGGACCTTAGTTCTCCGCCGCCAGACAATAAGCCTATTGATATTAATTCATAAATATGCAATAGTATATACATCCTATCGGCGATCTTTTATTCTCGAGGTGAGTAATGTCTCTCAGCAATACTGCAGGAATCGTTTTGGCGATCATGCTGTGCTTGTCGTTTTACGGCTTTCACATCTGGTTCTTCACCCTTCAGGGAGAGGATATGGGCGTCAAGCTAAATAGCTTCAAAGTGGCAATTTGCAGCCTGTCCCTCATCGTGATGGCAATCGCCGCCCTTTGCAGTTCGGTTTTTATCGGCTCGTGGGTTTCCACGCACAGTCACGCAAGCGCGATCGCAGACGCATTTGCCGGTGCAATAGTTGGCATCTGCTGCTTTACGGCAATGTGCTGTATGTACTACATCATGTACTACACCATGTGTGCGCTTGTTGCCTGCTTGTTCTTCGGCGCCGAAGTCGATCCTTAGGCTACATCCATAAATGCTGAGCTGCTCCCTCGGGGAAAGATGCTTAAACGGTTACCGTTTAAGGCCCGAGGGAGCAGCTGTACGAATAGTGCAATAATAAATGATGTTGCCACATCCGCATTTCCATTTCTTATTCCTTCTTCGTACAGCTTTTTTCTTTGACTAAATTAGTGGTGATACTCGTGGGTCAGAGCGTGGCCCTTGCCGCGCCGTAACAGGTAGACATTTACCGGGAAAGCGACTAAAAATGCAGCTGTTAATGAAATGACGCGGCTTACCCAATAAACCGGATGGGATAAGCTCTTATCCATGGCTCCGGGTATCAGCAGCATCAGCAGATTGTCGGCAATTGTCATCGACAGAATAGACAAAGTATCGGCAGCGAATACCAGGCGCAGAGCTTTGAAAAAAGGCAGGCCGGCCTTAGCCAGCGGCCAGGTAGAAAATGAGTAGCCGGAAGCAAGGGAGAGTATCGCTGCCAGAATGACAGTTTGATGGGGCTGCAGGCCGCTGTGGGTACCGATCGTTACGCCTATCATCTCGCCGACCGCACAGCCAGTCAGACAATGGATGGTAGCACTGAGCGCCATACCGCGCGAAGTCATAGCATGGTCGTGATTTTCCATCACTTACTTCTAATATTGTTAAGTTCGTACAGGCTGAGCAGCTCTTCGACTGCTGTTGCTTGATTTTTTGCATCACCGGAAGCCATATTGTCGGTTACATGCGTGCGCAAATGATTTTCCAGAATCAGTTTATTGAGCGAAGCCAACGACCGCTGCAAGGCCAGACTTTGCGTCAAAATATCCATGCAATAGGCATCCTTCTCTATTTGCTTCTCAAGACCTTTCATCTGGCCCTGGATTATTTTGCTCCGATGGAGGGCGCGCCGCTTTATATCTGCAATCATACCTCTATCATAATACCCCCTAGGGGTATTTGTAAAGCCCGGAATTACAGTAACGAGGGGCTAGCCCGGCCAAGCATGGACAAGGCACCGACTACACTGGTAAGCTTAAAAAATGCAGATCCAGCGGATTGATCATATTGGCGTGGTGGTCGATGACTTAGCGGCAGCCAAGGAGTTTTTTATAGATTTTGGCTTTACGGTTCAGGGCGAAGCCACCGAGCAGAGTGAACTGCTGGACAAAGTGGCGGGCGTAAACGGTGCCCAATCGCAGATTGTTTTTCTGCAGGCGCCCAACAATCAGTTAGCTTTGGAGCTGACGAAATTTCTAAATCCGGCTGACGTGCCTGCCTCCCAAGAAACTGAAATGTACGCCCGGGGCATCAAGCACCTGGCGTTTGTCGTCGAAAACATCGAGGAAATTGTGGCCAACGTCAAGCAAAAGGGTTGGGATGTTTTTGTCGATGTCTACAATTACAAAGATGTTTATAAGCTGTGCTACTTCCGTGGCCCGGAAGGCATAATCATCGAATTAGCCGAGCAACTTCAGAAGTAACATGAGCAAGCAGAAAACAATTGACGAGATAAAGGCGGGTTGGGGCGGCTTGGTTCGTCCAAAAGACGGGCAAATTTTTCGGCACTACAAAGGCGGCACCTACGAAATAGTGGCCACCGGCTTTTTGGAAGACAGCGAGGCGCCTTGCGTCGTCTACCGTTCTCGATCAAAAGACATCGTCTGGGTACGCACCGCTAAGAATTTTCTGGAAGACATCGAGCACGAGGGCCACACGCAGCCTCGCTTCAAACCCGTACAGTCTTAATTTTCTTCAAAAACTCAAGCGGTCTTAAACGACTTTTGGGATTTCGGTGGTCACCCAAACATCGTCAGTTGTGCACTTATACGTAGTGTGGTCATATTCTTTTTCATTAACACCCTGACTAATATGCCAGCGTACTTTTTTCATTGCCTGCTTGCAAACTGGGCATTCCATAGTTCTATAATAGCCTCTTTTTCAATACTGGCTGAGTATTTTATACCAGGCTAGAACTTTATTCCAAGCTACAACCTAGAGCGCTCCAATCAAAAAACTCCCTTGGAGGGAGCTTTTTAGTGAAAGGTTCTGAGCCTGTGTTACAACACTGCCGAGCCTTCAATGCTTGTATTATACTAAATTATCTTGTTATCTCAAAGATCTTGCCAGCCTTTGATACAAACAGCAGTCTCCTTACTGACTTAACAATTCTAAACTGATACTCAACCTGCTTGCGTATTTTAGTGCCGTGCATTCTTGATCGGCTAGCATCAACAATGACATTTTTCGACTGATGATGTGCATCCTGTAATTGTCGTTGGATGTTATTCTTGCCGGTACCAGTTGGACTCTTGAGCTCCCATAAAACACCATCTATCAGAAAATCCGGTGTCCGCTGATTAGTTCGTAATACAAATTCAACATCTGTTTTAAAATGCTCAGACAAAATACTTGCAACACGTATTTCATGCGGTTCAGGACGAGGCTTCATACTTGCTGGCAGTATAATTCTGCCAGCTGCTCTTTTCTTGCGTACCATTGCACTTCATTGTAGCAAGCTAATAGTTGCATAGAGCTCAAGTGGCAGATTTGGTTCTAACGTCTCATTTACCTTAGAAGTCGATAACAGATACAAATTGAAATGGCTGGGGATGAGGGATTCGACCTACCTTCGGCAGGCCTGTAACTTCTGCTTTGAAAGCTCAGCTTTCAAGTGAAGGTTGCCTTGAGGTAAGGCAGTTATTACCTACCCAGGTCGGCCGCAAGGTCAGGATTATCGGCAAGATACTTATCCCACGCGGTAAAAGCGTCATACTCTTCAGCTTCTTCTCGCGTTTGCGGGTGACGATTGTAGGTTGGGTCGGCTAAAGTTCTGAGGTGTTGATGGTCGAACTCACTCCCCTCCGGCTCGTTCGCAGGACGCCATCTATCATTTAGCTTGCCGACTGCATTTCCCCCATGTATAACTGTCTGTTCAATTATCTTCGCCCCAATCACCATCGCGACTGGCCCCAGGATCCAAAGTTCGACTGGAGGTTGTTCTACTTTAGATATTGCAAGCTGCTGAATTATTTCGTGGGCTGCCATAATATTTATTATAGCACTGCAAGCTACCTGCTAACACTTAGCTGGGGATGTGGGGCAGATATATTTTTCTTGGCTAGGGTGGAGGGATTCGAACCCCCGATCACGGGACCAGAACCCGTTGCCTTACCACTTGGCCACACCCTATCGGACCAAGAAAAATATATCAGTTTATTAAATCGGGATTCGACCTACCTTCGGCAGGCCCGCAACTTCTGTTTTGAAAGCTTAGCTTTCAAGTGAAGGTTGCCCTGCGAATTGCCAGCGGCAATTCTCACCCCGATCCTGGGACCAGAACCCAGTGCCTTGCCACAATCCTACTGCCAGCCTGCTGGCAATCGGTTGCGACCCCGCCTCGGCTTGGTTGCATTCGCAATCCAGGCCTCCGGCCTTGCAAAGCGCCACTGGCGCTTTTCACACTTGGCCAATCCCCATTAACCAGAGGTGATTATACTAAAAAACAATCGGTAAGGCTAGGCCTGGTCGTAGGCGGTTTGGAGGGCGGCAATGTCGATTTTCTGCATTTTGAGCATGGCCTGCATCACGCTGTGAGCCTTTTTGTGGTCGGGGTCACCCAGCAGTTCGCCGAGCTTTTTCGGCACAATTTGCCAGGGCAGCCCGAACTTATCTTTTAGCCAGCCGCACTGGCTCTCTTCACCGCCATCAGCCGTTAGCTTTTCCCAGTAGTAATCGACTTCTTCCTGGGTTTCGACGCTGACAAAAAATGAAATTGCCTCGTTGAATTTGAACTGCGGGCCGGCGTTCAGGAACATAAACTGCTGGCCTTCCAGCTCGAACGAACCGGTCGTGGCCGCGCCCTCCGGGATACCGGCGGCCTGTGCCGTATCGGCATCGTAGCGGCTGACGGTACCAGCTTTAGAATTCTTGAAAACAGCGGTGTAAAAATTCATGGCTTCTTCGCCGTTGGCGTCGAACCATAAAAACGGGGTAATTGTTGGCATGCGGCCCTCCTTATATACGTCCTTTTAGTGTACCATCATCGGGCCTGTGAATATCTTCATAGCTGGGCGGCAGACATTCGGTCATGCTAACGATGAACAAAATAAGGAGGTTGCATGGATGACGATGACAGCGCACTACAAGAAGGCGAGAGCCAGGTTCGACCCTTGAGCGAAGATAACGATTCGCCGTTTAGCCCGCCGACCGATCCCCTAGCCGACGCCAGTGAAGCTGTCGAGGCACGTACTGCCGACGGCCAGCTCGAGCCGACGCATCAGGTAACCGATACCAACGTCGACCCGCAGGAAGTCTACGACGAGGGTCTGTCGGGCGCCGCTGAAGCCAGCGAGCCGAATGCCGGCAACGCAGTGGTCAACTACAATCCCGAAACTGACCAGCGCAACCACGCCCAATAGACCCCTAATCTTGATTAGGTGTGGACGATCACGGGAGTGCCGACTGGCGCCCAGTTGTAGATCCAGGCGGCTTCACTATCGACTAAGCCGACGCAGCCGTGCGAGCTATTGATGTTACCGAAGTAACTCAAGGGGCGCCAATAGTTGCCGTGGATGGCGTAATCCTTGTAGAAGTAGTTGATCCAGCGGACGTGCGGTTGAAAATACTTGCTGCCATCGACGTTGCTGCCGCGCATATCCTGCTGGTCATATTTAGCGTAGATGGCGTACTGCCCGGTGACTGTCGGCGTGCTCGGCGCACCGGCCGAAACCAGGTTAGTTTGCACGAGCGTGGCGTGTTCGTAGGAATACATACGCTTGCTGGTCAGATCGACTTCGATCCATTTGGCATAGTCGCCAGCCGTAATGGTTTTGAACGACTGGTAGCTAACCGGCAGCGTGGCGGTAAAACCACTGCCCTTCAGCAGATCTTTAGAAACGGCGCTGGCGACGGCATTTTTATTTAACACATCGACGCCGTTGACGCCCGGCACCAATACCTGGGCCGTACCGTCGGCTTGCGTCATCTCAACTTGCGCCCGGGCCGGATGAATCAGCGCGGCCGCTGCCTGATTGATGTACTGCTGTACCTTGCCGCTGTTGACGGCAATATCGACGGTCTTGGTCTTCTCATCGGGAGTAATTTCCAGCCAGTTGGCAATGTCGGCCGGCCGCGGCGTAATTGTTGTATCACCGACGGTAAAACTGATCGGCTGGTTGAGCGCTTTCTCCAGGCTGGCTTTGTAGGGCTCCAAAATTTGAGCCGTCAGAGCCGGGTGGGTGGTCAAAGTCTGTAGCTTTACAGGCGTGGATGTAAGCTGGCTGGCGGCAGCCGTCAGCGTGTGCCGTGGGCTGACCAGACCATACTGCTTGCCTTCTGTGGCATCGGTCAGCTGTATCTTGCCGCCCGTAATACTAAGCGCAGCGTCCTGCGGCGGCTGGACCGTCACATTAATGTGGGCTGTCAAAAAATTATTGAGCGTGGTGTTGTCGCGCCGAAAAGTCAGCTCGGGCTTAATTGGCTGCCACCATCTGAGGCGCTGACTGAATTGGTGTTGCCGCTGGCGAATGGTGCGCAGCGAAGACGCCTGGTCCAGCTGTAAACCGACCGTCTGCAGACCATACTTTTTGGTTGAGCCGTCGGGGTAACGAACGGCCATCTGATAGTGGCTGGTTTGGCTGGCCATGAGCGCGGCGAGAGCCACATCGCTGCTGCGCGTCGACAGTCGAGCCGTGCCGATCGTTACTTGCGGCAGCAATATGCCGGCTGCCGTCCAAGCGCCGATAAGTACCAACACCACGGCCAGCCCAACCGCCATGGGCGCGCGTTGCCGGCCAGGCCGCCAGCGTATGGGTAGTCGCACTTTCCAGCCAATTGGCAGCGTCTCCAGTTTGACTAGCTGGCGCAACCACTCCATCGGCATTCGGGCGTTCTCTTCCATCCGTCACATATCGCTTATGGCAATTCCTTACCATCAGTGTACCAGAATAGTGACTGGCTGACAGCAGTATATGCCGCTTGCGGTTTTGGTGTAAAATGTGGCTATGGCAAAACGTAAATCAGCCGCTAAATCGACTGCCCTTGATGCTGAATCTAGCGTAGCGCCGATCGATAATGAGGCTCGGGTAGCCTCGGAGTTGGACACTGAAACTACGGCACCAACCTCTAAACCGACCGAAAGCATCCCAACCGACGAGCCGATAGTAGCCGCCGAAGCTGAGCCGGCGGCAATCGAAGAACCAGCAGTGGTCGTACCAACGGCTGAAGACACCCAGACGGTTGAGCCGGCGGCCGAAACAGTTGATGCGGACCCGTTGCCGTTAAACGAAGCAACGACGCCTGAGCCAGCCGTTTCAGCAGTTGCAACGGCTCCGCCAGCACGCCACCGCAGACACCGCCTAGCTTTGTTCCTGATCTGTTTATTGATTATTATTGGGGCCGCCATCTGGCTGCTGCGCAGTCAAGCCACCGCGCCGAGCCCGCAGACGGTCAAGCAATCAGCTGCAGCAGCCCAACTGCCCGGCCTCAAGCTCGACACCCAGAAAGACTACGGCAATAAATATGCCGACGGTATGCTGCCAGTCGGCGATGGCAAGTATAAGACCGACGCGGCCGCCAAGGGTTATATTTACGCCTGCAGCCAATACGCTCAAAATCTGACGACGGATCAGGGCGGTGCCGGCACGCGCGGGCCCTGGTTCAGTGGCGACAATACGCATTACGACAGCACCATGAAGGCCCACGTTCAGGGCACGCTGATCTGGCAAGCCAGCTTTACTAACACCGTCAGCGGCTCGACCCGCACTATCGCCACCAATGATCTACCCAGCCATCCAACCGGTGTTTTCCCGATTATGAGCAGCGACCCGGCCTACGCCTACGACCGCAATCCCAATAAGATCACCGATCAAAAATTGACCTACAGCCTCAACAGCGCCCCGGCCTATGGCCAGCCGAACTGCATGGGCGGCGAAGCCGGCATTATGCTAACCGGTGTCGCGCTGTTTAACGCTTTCGATGCCGGCGGTCGCGATGCCGGCACCTGGGAAGTGCAAGATAGTTGCAACGGCCATCCCCAAGTCGACGGCGAGTACCACTACCACACCCTCAGCAGCTGCATTAAAGACGCCAGCGTCAGCACGGTTATTGGCTACGCCCTTGATGGCTTCCCGATTACCGGCCCGAAAGTCGGCCCCAACAACATTCTGACCACCAGCGATCTCGACGAATGCCACGGCCTGACCAGTCAAATTAACCGCAACGGCAAGCTCACCTATAGCTACCACTACGTCATGACCCAAGACTTCCCCTATTCGGTCAGCTGCTTCCGCGCCACCGCCATCCAACCGCCGCACTCCGCTACCGCAACTGCTCAGGGTCCAACCTTGAGCACCCCGCCAGCCCGACCATAAGCGCTATTGCTTTACGGGTTCGTTTCTGCTATAATATAGTCTCTATGGATGAGTACTGTCTTGGTACAACCGAAGGCTTTGTCGATAATTGTGCGGCAATTGAATTCGACACACCCAGCCTCTGGGTAGAAGAGATCGGCCGCCACGTCTGCGCCACCTGCGTGGGCTGTTTTGTGCGCGATCGCGAAGAAGAAATTGACATTCTGCGCGACGAGCGAGAAGCCTACTACGACATGGCCATGGAAGATCCCCTGACCCGCCTCAATAACTTGCGGGCCGCCCAGGAACGATTTGATAGCTTCTGCCAACGAGGCACTGTCGCAGCCGCCCATTTTGATCTGGTGAGCTTTGGCAAAGGTAACCAGCGTCTCGGCCATATCTTCGGGGATATGGAGCTGCAGGAAACGGGCGAATACCTGCGCCAGAATGTCCGGCCCGACAATACTATGGTCATTCGTACCGGGGGTGACGAATTCGTAATTTTATACTGCTTCCCACATGAAGCCGGCGCCGGGGACTACGATGATGATCGCCGCAATCCAAATTTAAGTGTCGCCGAACGCCTAGAAGGCGCGACTGCGCACCTCGTCGCCGGTTTCCAAGCGTTACCTTGGGTGACGGCCTATAACCGCAAGTATCGCAGTCGCAAGCCCCTGGGCTTGCGCATGAATACCTCGATCATGGAAGACCCCGGTACTTCGTTGCGCGCCCTGCTCAACAGCGCCGATTCTAAACACACAATCGGCAATCGCCTCTTTATGACAGTGCCGCATGACTCGGAAGACCGGACGGCTATAATTATGCAAGCCATCGAGCAAGCTCCCTCTAAACAACAAATAGCCCTCCAAGCCCTGTTTTCATTTTTCAAACGATAAGCCTACAATATGAAGGTAAGCAGGAGGGCCTATGTTCACATTACCGGATCTCGATTATAAGTACGATGCCTTTGGCAAATACATCTCTAAAGACATCATGGAGCTGCATCACAGCAAGCACCACCAAACCTACGTCGATAAACTGAATGCCGCCATTGACCAGGCGCCTGAACTGCAAGGCAAATCTTTAGAAGAGCTCATCAAAAACCTCGATGCTGCGCCCGAAGCGGTGCGCACCGCTGTCCGCAATCACGGCGGCGGCCACTATAATCACACCGCTTTTTGGAAATTCCTGTCACCAGAAGATCAAGGCGAACCAGCCGGAGAACTGGGCGATAAACTGACAGAAAAATATGGTTCGTATCAGGCGTTTGTTGATGAATTTACCAAAACCTCGCTGGGGATTTTCGGCAGTGGCTGGGCGTGGCTGATGCCCGACCTATCGATCACCGTCACTCCATTGCAAGACAATCCCATTATGCAGGGCCAGTCCGCTCCCATCCTCGGCCTCGATGTCTGGGAACATGCCTACTACCTCGACTACACCTACAATCGCGCCGACTACGTCGCTGCCTGGTGGCACGTCGCCAACTGGCAAGAAGCCGCCGAGCGCTTCAAAGCTCAGTAACACTTATATAAGCGACAGTGTGACGAGCGGCTGGCCGTTATCGTCAACCATGCGCACCCAACAGTGCTCATCGCTGATGTGTGACCAACGCGGCTTTATAACCAGACTACGCCGGCCGCTGTTGACGCTGACCACTCGGCCAGTCACTTTTTTGGGGCGCCGAACGGAGTTTTCGACGTACACATAGTTCGGCTTGCAACCGAGATAGGTGCGCTGAACTGCCCGTACGTCCGCTCCCGTTGGACAAACCGCCGTATTATACGGGGTAAAGAGGGCAATTGGCGGCGCTTCGCTCGCTGCGAGCGGCTGGGCTTCGCGGACACGCACACATTGTTTCATCACGATAGCTTCTACTGCCTCCATCAGCTCCGACTGTTGCTGAATAACCTGGCAGGTCGGATCTTGCTGGCCTAAAAGAGCGTGCTGCATAAAGCTTTCCATAATTAATTCAGCGGACAGACCGCGGACTAGGGACGGACTATAGCTCATGGCGCTCAGCATACGTCCGCTCTCTGTAAAAGGCAAGCATAGCCATTACATGGATAGTGTTAGGCAATGATATTCATTTTATGTATAGACATTTATAAAATGATGTGCTAGTATTTGCAAAACTCAAAGATTTAATGGTTTTTTAATGTCTGTGGGTGATAATGGGCGACATGCAAGGACTACCGAGGCTACTGCTGATCGAAGATGATCATGGCATTGCCGATGCTTTGGTCCAGGCCCTCGCCACCAGTTATCTGGTCGATCACGCACCAACCGGTAAGCTCGGCCTCTACCGCCACGATACCGAAACCTATGCCGCCATTATTCTTGACCTCAATCTGCCCGACGCTTCGGGTCTGGCGATCTGCCAACAGTTACGGGAACGCGGCGCACAGGCGCCGATTTTAATATTAAGTGGTCAGAGTCAGGTGTTGGCCAAAATTAACCTGCTCGATGCTGGAGCCGACGATTATCTGACCAAGCCCTTCAGCCTGGGCGAGTTGAAGGCTCGGCTGCGCGTGCTGGAGCGCCGGGCAAGCCAAATAACACCCGTCGCCAGCGAACTGACGGTCAGTGGCGTTATCCTGAGCGCGCGGCACCACGAAGTCCGTCGCGATAATCAACTTATTCAACTGCGCCGCAAAGAATTTGTACTGCTGAATTGCCTGATGGAACGAGCCGGCAAAGTGGTCAGCCGCGAGACGCTGACGCGCTATGCCTGGCAGGGCGGCGATGACCCCTGGACGAACACCATCGACGTGCATATTAAATATTTGCGCGACAAGCTCGATCGGCCGTTCGAGACGCCATTAATTCGAACTGTTCATGGCTTGGGGTACCGTTTTGAGGTGTTGCCAACAGCCGTTCCGGTAGGAGAAACGGAATGCCCGGCCTAAATCAGCTGCGGCGACAACTGTATCGGGCCCTGTTCGCGGCCCGTAGCGACAGTCACGACGCCCGCCGCCACGAATTTATTCTAAATGTGCTGCTGTGCGGTGTTATCGTCGCCTGCCTGGCAGCGGCCGCCTCGACACTGGTCAACCAGCCGAGCGTTGGCCTCGAACAAGGCGATAGCGTGCGCAACATCGGTTTGCTGCTGCTCTCAATGGCATTGCTGTGGCGGCTGTCGCGCCTCGGCCACTATTTGATTGCAGCCTATCTATTCCTGGGCTGTATCGGCCTGGCAGTCATAAACTTGTTACTGACCTGGAGCTTCGAGTTGCCAACGGTTGTGCTTGGCGCGGCTTTATTGATTATTATTGCCGGAGTTATTCTGGGCACAAAGGCTGCTCTGCGGGTAGCGATCGGCGCGGCTGCTGGCTATCTGGGGCTGGCCGAGATTCAAATCTACGGCTTAGGGCACCCCAATACGCGCTGGCTGCACCAGCCCCTACGGGCTGCCAGCGCCGTTGATTACACCCTCATGCTGGCCGTAATTGGCTTGGTCTCCTGGCTGGCCAACCACGAGATTGACCGCTCGCTGCAGCACATCCGCCAGAGTAGATTGGCGCTGGCCAAGGAGCGCGATCAGCTGGAAGCCAAAGTAAAACGCCGCAGCAAACAGCTCGAGCAGGCGCAGCTGGTACGTATGCTGGAGATGCAGCGCTTTGCCGAGTTCGGACGCTTGAGTGCCCAGCTGCTCCATGAAGTCGCTAACCCGTTGACAGTAGCCTCGTTGTACCTCGGTCAGCTGGAACAGCAACCAGCGCCAGCCTTACGGCAAGCCCGCCGCAGCCTGCGTCAGCTGGAGCGCTATGTCACGGCTGCCCGCAAACAATTGCAGCAGCAGAGTCGGCCAGTCAGTTTTTCGGCCCAACGCGAATTACGGCAGTTGCTGACGGTGCTTTCGCCGCTGGCTCAGACCGCCGGCGTCAAACTCTGCCTGGAGCCGTCTCTGCCCATCAAATTGCTGGGCGACCCGGTAAAATTCAACCAAATTGTCTCTAACCTGGTGGCCAATGCCATCGATGCTTACGCCGACGTGCCGCCCGAGACCGCCAACCGACACGTCGATATTAGCCTGCGCCAAACGGTCCGCACTGTTCATCTCAGCGTCCGAGACCACGGCCGAGGCATTACTGCGGCTCAATTACCGCAATTATTTGAACCGTTCTACAGCACCAAGTTGGCCACCAACCGCGGGCTGGGCATTGGTTTAGCAATCGTAAAACAAGCGGTCGAAAATGATTTTAACGGCGCCATCAGCGTCAGCAGCTCGCCCGGTGCAGGCACCGTCTTCAATATTCGATTGCCCGTTCGGCGAGCTACCAGCCGGCCGCAGGCATTAGTGCGGCGGACCAGTCTGTAAGAATGCTCACAGCTCACCAAACCGTAAGTGTTATAATTTCTCAGTATTAACAAGCGGGGTTACTAGTGGGTAAATACCAGGTTGCGAGCGGGTGGCGTTCTCAGGAGTGGCACCATAACATAAGTACTCTGCCAATTCTTATCATTACCGTCTTCTGTTTTGGACTTATTGTTGTCCGCGCTCAGCCGGCCCCTCATAAGAGCAACCTTTCCAGCCATCGCTCCAATACCAGCTCTACTTCGCGTTTGCCCACCTTATCGGAGCCCAATTCTAGCTCACTACAGACATTATCTCCGACAGCAGATGCCGGCCAACCAGCGGCCACCGAAAGCAGCGCCGTCAGCTCCACCGACAGCCAGCCATCACACAATTCGTCACTCCATGCTACTGGCGGATCCAAAAATCGCCCGTGGTTCTCACGCCTAAACCAAAGCCTGCAAAACTTTCTCGGCAACGCAAAATCATAATAACTATTTACTTACCTTAAGTAATTAGTTATACTGGACGCTATGTCTGCTGATCCAAATGATCTCGAACGACTCGAGCAGGCCATGCGACTGTTCTTCCAGACTGTCAAACGGCCAGCCCACTGGGAACACGTCATGGCGCGGGCCGGCGTCAATGTCGACCGCCCTGGCGCCGCCATTCTACGCACCCTCACCTTGAGCCGAGGCTCCTCACGGTTGCACGACATTGCCCACCAGCTCGGCATCGAAGCGCCGTCAGTAACTCGCAAAACCCAGGAGCTAGAGCAGGCTGGTTATGTGCGGCGAGTACCCGACCCCATCGACAGGCGCGCCATTAGCCTGCACATCACTCCGAAGGGCCGCTCCAGCTCAGAACGCTTACACGCGGCCCAGCGAGAGCTCATCAAACAAGCCGTCGCCGATTGGCCGGCCAGCGAGCGCCATCATTTTATCAAGCTCTTTGAACGCTTCAGCCAGGATTTGGCCGCCAGCACCAACGCCCACAGCAAAACATCATAACGAAAGGAATTCATGCCCACCGCAAACACCCCGACCGAGCATGCCAGCGAACATCGAGAGCGCAGCCACGCCGAAATTATGGTAATTATCACTGCTCTGATGCTAGCCATGCTTTTAGCGGCGCTCGATCAAACGATTGTTGCCACCGCCCTACCGAAAATTGCCAGCGATCTACACGGTCTCAATAAGTACTCCTGGGTGGCCACTTCTTATCTGCTAACCAGCGCTATTGCGACGCCGCTCTATGGCAAAATCAGTGATATGTTCGGCCGCAAAAAAATCTTTCAGTCGGCGATTGTTATTTTCCTGATCGGTTCGGCGCTCTGTGGCCTGAGCCAGAACATGAACGAGCTAATTTTCTTCCGTGGCCTCCAGGGCATTGGCGCCGGCGGTTTGATGACCCTTGTGCTGACCATCATTGGCGACATAGTGCCGCCCCGGCAACGAGGCCGTTACCAGGGCTACTTTGGCGCTGTCTTTGCTATCTCCAGCGTGGTTGGTCCGCTGCTGGGCGGCCTGTTTACTGACAACCTCAGTTGGCGCTGGGTATTTTATATTAACCTGCCGCTGGGCGCCCTGGCGCTGTCGGTCATTGCTGCCCGTTTGCACCTGCCCGTCCGGCGTACCGAACACCGCGTCGACTACCCAGGCGCTGCCCTACTGGCGATCAGCGTCGCCAGCCTGCTGTTAGCCACCGTCTGGGGTGGCGTAGATTATCCCTGGGGTTCGGCACAAATTATCGGTCTGTTTGCTACCAGCGTGATCGGCACCATATTGTTTATCCTGCGCGAGCGCGTTGCTAAAGAGCCGATCATCCCACTGCGCCTCTTCCGCAATGCCATCTTCCGTACCTCTACCCTGCTCAGCCTACTTGTCGGTGTCGTCATGTTTGGAGCGATTATTTTCCTGCCTGAGTACCAACAGTTAGTTCGCGGCGATTCGGCCACGAAGTCTGGTTTGATGTTGTTGCCGCTGGTGGGCGGACTGATGGTGGCTTCTTTGAGCTCAGGACGGCTGATCAGTAAATTTGGCCGCTACCGCATTTTTCCGATTACCGGTTCGGCGCTGCTAATCTTTAGTTTTTGGCTATTCAGCCATATTTCAGCTACCACCAACCGCGTGGAGCTCGGCGTTTGGATGGCCTTGCTGGGCTTGGGTATCGGGCAGATTATGCCGGTACTGACGCTGGCCGTACAGAATGGCGTCGAGCGCAAAGATCTCGGTACGGCGACTTCCTCGGTAACTTTCTTTCGGAGTATCGGCAGCTCGCTGGGAGCGGCTATGTTCGGGGCAATTCTCGTCAATCGTTTGGCGTACCATTTGAGTCAGTCCTTGCCCGGTAGCGCCGGTGCCAATATTGCCAAAGGCTTGGGCCGCAGTTCGGCTGGCTTACATCAGCTGCCGCCCAACCAGCTGCAGATTGTGCTGCATGCCTTCGCCGGTGCCTTTGGAGACGTCTTTAGGGTTGGCATACCGTTCGCCATCATGGCCTTGATTGTAGCCTTCTTCCTCAAAGAAACACCACTGGCTACGTCTACCAGCCACACGCCCGCACCCATAGAGTAGTCTATTTAGCGAGGTTAGGACGGAAGACTTTGGCAACGACGTCTTCGCGGTTCAGCCAGCCGAACTGACGGCTGTCGGTGCTTAGCTGCAGGTTGTCGCCGATAACGAACAGTCTGTCGTCTTGGATACGCTCGATGCGTTTAATGAGTTCCTTATGGTCACGCTCGACGATAACGACTTGGCCGGGACGCAGTTTACGAAACAGTGGCGTAGCCACAATCCACTGGCCGGGACGCAGTTTGGGTGCCATGCTGCCGCTGCGGACGCGGCGAAAAATTAGGGGTTTCAGAGCCATTATTGTCTCCTCCTTGTCATTCCGAGCGCAAGCCGAGATCTCGTACGGGTCCCTCCACGGAGCCTGCCCCGGCGAAGGCCCGGGGTCGAGATGACGTTTAGTATAGTTCAATCGCTTGTAGGCTGGCTGTGAGAATTTCGCCAAGCGGCAATCTCGGCATGATGGCCGCCGAGCAGCACTTCAGGCACTTTGTGGCCCCGAAAGTCTTCGGGCCGGGTGTACTGCGGAAACTCGACGGTCTCGTCATCCGCTTGAAAAGATTCAATTTCGGCCGAAGTTTCGCCGCCCAGCACACCGGGCAGCAGGCGGACAACGGAGTCAATCAACACCATAGCCGGCAACTCACCGCCTGTCAGCACGTAATTGCCGATGCGGAAACTTTCATCCACCCATTCGGTAATACGCTCATCGTAACCCTCATAGCGCGGGCAGACCACAATTATATCTTCGGTGGCGGCAGCCAGGCGCTTGGCGTCGGATTGCCTGTATTGCTTGCCACGGGGTGTCGGCAGAAGCACCCTGGCCTGCGGTGATTTCTGCTTGGCTGCTTCTATTGCCGCCACCACGGGTTCGGGCTTCAGCAGCATGCCATCACCTCCACCGTACGGCGTATCATCCACCTGCTTGCGCGGCCCCAGACCGTAGTCGCGGAGATTAATATATTCGTAGGTTACGATGCCGCGGTCACTGGCCTTCCACAGCATACTGTTGCCCAGCACGCCCTCGAACATTTCCGGGAAGAGCGTAATGATCTGTATAGTCATGTCCGGCCCTGCAATCTTGCCTGGCGCATTTCGCTGCCGCAAGCCCAATCGGTGATTTTACCGAACCATCGGTAGCGACGGATTGGTCGCGGGCCGGGACAAAGCGCTTCTTCCAAACTACGTTGCAAGCGATCTTCGGTTACGATACCGGCCACGCTCGCTGCCTGATAATCATTACGTAGCTCAGCGTTGACCTGCTCCATGGCCTGCTCGTGTAAGCCGGCAATTTCAGCAATCGCTTGCATATCTTCTTCGGTCTCGGCCTGCGCCAGCTCGACGTCGAGAGCTCGTTGGCGTTGTTCGTTTATCTGTTGATTGGCCTGTACTTGCCGCCTGACAGTTTCATCTTCCAGTGGCAGCTGGCTGATTTGATCGGCAACGTAGCGCATACAGCGATCAACATCCGGGCATATTTCACAACTCATAATAAATATTGTAAAGCATATTAAAACCAAAACAACCCCTGTTAAGGGGTTGTTTTGTCACATAAAGCTCTCACCATTTTGATGGCTCGCAATGAGCTTTTTCTTTTTTGTTTGAAAGTTCGTCGTAATGACTGTGCCCTACTATAGGTGATGCAGCGTACGTTTTCAAGAATAATTGTATGCTTTACAACATCCTCACAAGCACGTAATGGTTCTCCTTGGGTTGTCTGGTGTGAGGAGAACTGTTTGTTTCTGGGTCCTCGCATGCGCAAGGATGACAGGGCAACAGGGGGCGCGGGGCGGGATGAGGGCGCTAGACGTCGAGATCGTCCAGGTCAGCCAACTCCTCGCGAGCTTTACGCACACGGTCGCTGGTCTCATCGCTATCGTCGTCTTGGGCGGCCGGCTCTTCGGGCGCATCTGTCTCAATCGGCTCTTCACTGGTAGCGCTCGCCTCATTCACATCGTCGGCCGGCGCAGTGGCGACAGGTTCGTCGGCCACAGCATCGCTGGCGGCAGGGGGGCCAGCCGATGGGCCAACGCCATTATCAATGATCTTTAAGTTGTAGCGGGCGTCGTTTTTGGTACCAAGCGCCCGTAGTAAGGTGCGCAGCGACTGGGCGGTGGCGCCGCGTTTACCAATCACGCGCCCCAGGTCTTCCGGATCAACGGTTAGTTCAAGTAACACACCCTTTTCGTCGATACGACGGTCGACATGCACTTCGTCTGGCTTACCCACTAATGATTTAACGACATATTCTATAAACTGCTGGTCAATTTCACTCATGCACGGTCTCCTCGGGTTAGAACTTGGTATCGTAGGCAATTATAGCAAAGCGCTTGGGGCCGGCATGTAAAATTTCTTGCCGTACTCCCTGTCATCTCGACCCCGGCCTTCGCCGGGGCAGGCTCCCGGTCTTCGGGGCAGGTTCCGTGGAGAGATCCTGTACGAGATTCCTCGGCTAGCGCTCGGAATGACAAAGCTAGGCTTCGTCGGCTGGCGCTTCGTCGGTAGCGGCTGCAGCCTCGGCGGCCTCTTCAGCTGCCGGCAGCGGAGCTTCGTCGGCAGTAACTTCAGCGTCGGTCTCTTCGGCCGCGGCGACTTCGGCGGCCGGCTCGGCTGTTTCTTCTTCGGCAGCTGGCTCCTCGACAGGCGCCGGCTCGGCTGGGCTGGTGCTGCGACGCTTCTCGGCATTGCGAACTGTGCGCTGCTTGTCGGCTTCCAGCTGCACCCACGAAGGCAACTTGACGCCTTCGGCCTTTAATAGACGAGCAACGCGGTCGGATGGCTGAGCACCGTGCTCTAAATAAAAGGCAGCCTTCTCTTTGTCGAGGATGACATTTTTTTGATGAGGATCGTAACTTCCCAGCTGGGCGACAATTTTGCCGCTGGTTGGGGTCCGGCGCGAGTCTTGGACTACGACGCGGAACATGGCGTGGCCTTTGCGGCCGGTACGCTGCATGCGAATAACTAACATGTAAACTCCTTAGTCTCTACTGATTAAAGCTTATAAAGACAATCAATATAGTCTAACGCTTATCACCCCTGTTGTCAACCGTTGCCTGCTGACCGAGCTCAAACAGCTCCTCCACGAAGGCAGTTAGTTTCTTGCCCATGCCAAGAATGTAGCTCGGCCGGTTTAAACGCTGTTTGAAAAAACCGTGCATCTCATCAAGAGCCAAACCAGCACTTCCGACGTTTGGTTTGTCGTAATAGCAATAGTTCATTCTTCGGTCGTAGCTCTCATCGCGCTCAAATATCTTTTGCAGGCGGGCTGCCATAACCGGGCTACCAAAGCGCGCTAGTGAGTATGCTTTGACGTTTTCCCAACTAATAACCGGGCTTAGTTGCCCGCCGTCAGGCAAAACCTGCATTGCTCCGCCTCTTAAATGTTTGTCGAGGTAGGCATGGGTAACATAATCATTCGGATCCAATTCGCTCATGGCTTTGGGCTCGGCAACTTCAATAAAGTCGACGGCCACATTGTTGTCAATTGCCAAGGCTTGAAGCTGCTGCAAAAAGTCTAGATAGTGGCCTTCGTTCGGCACTTCCGCTTCAAATCGTATAATTCCAGGCATACGAAAAGTATACAGCGCGCTGTCGTATAAGAAACCGCTTAGGCTTTTTTGTAATAGTCGAGGGCGGCTTCGGCGGCTTTTTGCTGGGCGGCTTGTTTGCTGGGGCCGTCGCCTTGACCGCGCAGTTTGCTGTTGACGTAAACGCCGACACTGAAGACTTTGTCGTGGTCCGGGCCTTCTTCGCTGATGACTTTATAGACGGGCGTGGCGGCTTCTTGGCTTTGGGCCAGTTCCTGCAAATGCGATTTGGGATCCATCCAGGAGCCGGTTTTCAGAATTTCTTCGAACGTGCTGAGGATGCTGGCGGTGATGAAGCGCTTGGCGGCTTCGTAGCCTTGGTCTAAATATAATGCGCCGACGACGGCTTCAAAGCTGTTGGCCAGGATTTGGGCACGCGCCCGCTCGCTGCCGCGCTTTTCGCCGCGACTGAGCCGCAGCAAGGGCTCAAAGCCGAACTTGGCGGCGGCGGCGCCAATACTTTCGGTGCGCACCAGGCTACTGCGCCAGTTGGTCAGAATACCTTCCGGATCCGGATAGTTATTGTAAAGATACTCGGTGACAACCAGCTCCAGTACGGCGTCGCCCAGAAATTCCAGCCGTTCGTTGTGCTCGCGCACGGTTTTCTTGTGCTCATTGAGGTAGGAGCGGTGGGTAAAGGCAGTGACCAGCAGCTCAATGTCATTGAAGTCAGTGCCGAGTTTGTCTTGGGCAAATTGTTGGTAGGTTGATGTGTCCATGTCGCTTCGTTAACAGTATACTGTAAGCCCTAAGCCGTCAGCTCCTTTAAAGTTTTCCGTTCCGGATCCGCTTCATGCCGATTAAGATGAGTTTGCCGATGTCGTCGTAGGCGATTTTATCGACGGCCTCGGTGGCCGGCAGCCACTGTATGTCGGTCAGCCAGTCTTCGGGCTTGAGCTTGTTGGTGTCGCCCTGGCCTTCGACCAGATAAATATGCATCGTCATCAGAACCAGCGTATGGGTGCGGCGGTAGCGGAAGTTGACCTTACCGAGCCAGCTGTGGACATTCATTTTTTGCAGGCCGGTTTCTTCGCGGATCTCGCGCTCGGCGGTGTCGCGCGGCTCTTCACCCGGCTCGACGTGACCTTTAGGAATCGTCCAGCGGTTTTTAGCATCTTGGATCAGGAGGATTTCGATGGCGCCAGTTTTTTCGGCGCGGCGAAAGACAATACCGCCGGAGGTAGTTTCACGCACGACTTCATCAATCGCCGGACGGCGCGGCAAAAGCTTTTTGAAACCGTTAATTGGCTTAGGGCGCTTCATGCGCTCCTCCGGAGGGCAATGTTCAGTTGGCAATGTTCAGTGTTCAATGAATGAGCAATGACTGAATGGCATAATGGCATTCGCCACATTGCAGATTGAGCATTCGTTGAACATTGCCCATTGAACATTGAACATTTCATGCTGGCTTGTCCTTTTTAGCGAGCTTTTTGGCAGTTGGCTTCTTGACGGCCGGCTTCGCGGCTTTTTTCTTGGCAACTTTGGCGGCGGGCTTGACTTCAGCGTCATCGCCCTGGCTTTGGCGCAGCAACGTGCCGAGCACGCCGTTGATAAATTTCGATGAGTTATCGCCGCCGAAGGCTTTGGCTAGTTCAACGGCTTCGTTGATGACTACTTTGGGCGGCACGTCGGCTTCGTTCTCCAGTTCATAGAGGCCGATACGTAATACCAGTCGGTCCATGCGGGCAATCTGATCGATCGGCCACTCGGGGGCGACCGGCTGCAGCTTGGCGTCCAGTTCAGTTGCCTGCATGGTTACACCCTGTACCAGTTGGCGGATGAACTCGACGTCGTCGACCATCTCTTTATAGCGAGAAATATTTCGCTCTAGTACAGCGGCGACGTCAAAATCACCGTCCAGCGATTCGCGGCGCAGCTCCTGCTCATAGAGCGTTTGCAGGGCGATGATGCGGCCGAGGTGACGGTTAGATGCCATAGCAAACTCCGCTTACAGGCAATACGAAATAGGAAATAGGAAATAGCCGTCTGGCAATATCGGGTGGTGCAATGTGCTTCATGATGGTTTCGCTTGAGCGGCGCGCCGGACTAATGACTAGTTACTAATTTCTATTTACTTGCTGCTGCAGCCCTTGGCTGCTTGCTACTTTCACGCTTGGTGGTACGTACTTTGACAGGCGACTTAGCATTCACTTTGCGGGCCAGTTTGAGGACCAGGTGACTGCGTCGGGTACCAGTTTTTCGCGGGCTGGTGCGCTTTTTTGGTTTGCCCATGGGTATCCTTTACTTAAACTTAACAAAACTTGCTCTTATTCTAGCGAATTTCGGCCATTTTCTCAAGGGGCAGCACTAAATCACAAAGTTGACGAGTTTGCCGGGCACGTAGATAGTTTTGCGGATGGTTTGGTCTTTGAGGTAGCCGGCGACCTTGTCGTTGGCCTTGGCCGCTTCGACGGTGGTGGCTTCGTCGGCGTCGGTTGGCAGTTCTAATTCAGCGCGCAGCTTGCCGTTTACCTGAACGACGACGGTGACGGTGTCGGTCACCAGGTATTTTTCGTCGTAGGTCGGCCACTCAGTGAGATGGATGGATTCTTCATGGCCCAACTGCTGCCATAACTCTTCGGTGATGTGCGGTGCGAAGGGCGCCAGTAACTGCAGCAGCACGGTGATGGCGTACTCCCAGGTTTTGCGTGGTTTGAGGCCGTGCTCGGCCGATACCTTATACAGGCCGTTGACGAATTCCATCAGGGCGGCAATCGCCGTGTTGAAGCTCAGGTCGTGCAGATCGCCGGTGACTTTTTTGATGGCCTGATTTGACAGAGTCATCAATGCCTGGCGAGCTGCGTCGTCGTCTTCAGCCAGCTGATCTTGCATCTGTAAATTGAGCGTCAGTGTCCAGACCCGTTGCAAGAAGCGGTGTGCACCGCCCATGCCTTCGACGCTCCAGGCGGCGGTTTGGTTCCAGGGGCCGATAAATAGTTCCATAATCCGGATCGTGTCAGCGCCATAACCTTGTTCGATCAGGCCGTCAGGCTCGATCGTGTTGCCTTTGCTCTTACTCATTTTGGCGCCGTCGGGCGCCAGGATCATACCCTGATTGCGCAGGGTCTTAAACGGTTCTTGGAAATTAATCAGGCCGTCGTCGTACATAATTTTGGTCCAGAAACGGGCATATAACAGATGCATGACGGCGTGCTCGGCACCGCCGATGTAGTCGTCGACTGGTAGCCAGAAATCGGCTTTTTCGCGCGCAAATGGCACTTTATCGTTATGCGGATCGGCGAAGCGCAAGAAATACCAGCTACTGCAGGCGAAGCCGTCCATGGTGTCAGTCTCTCGTTCCGCCGGGCCGCCACACTTCGGACAGGTCGTGTTCACAAACTCGGGCACCGTCGCCAAAGGGCTGCGGCCATCGCCGCGCGGTTCGAATGTGAACCCTTCTGCTACTTTCTTGTTCGACGCTTCGCTCGCGTCTACAGCACGTCCCGACCGGGACCTGCTGGGTTCGTAGCTTTCGACTTCCGGCAGCACTACCGGCAACTGGTCTTCCGGCACGGCCACAGCACCGTCTTTCGGGCAATGAATAATCGGGATCGGCGCGCCCCAGTAGCGCTGGCGGCTGATCAGCCAGTCGCGCATGCGGTAATTGACGACTTCCTGGCCGACTTTCTGCTTGGCCAGGTCGGCGACGATGGCTTCGCGCGCCTGATCACTGGACTGGCCGTCATATTTGCCGGAATTAACCATCGTACCTTCGGCGGCGCTGGCGGCCTCGTCTGGCGCATCATTCTTGACGACGCGCACGATTGGCAGCTCGAACTTGGTAGCAAAGGCCCAGTCGCGCTCGTCGTGAGCCGGCACCGCCATAATGGCGCCGGTACCGTAGCCGTAGAGCACATAGTCGGCAATCCACACCGGTATTTTCTGATTGTTCACCGGGTTAACCGCATAGGCACCGGTAAAGACGCCGGTTTTGTCGCGACCAGTATCCTGGCGCTCGATATCGCTCTTAGCCTGGGCGGCTTTGACGTACTCGGTAACAGCTGATTGCTGATCTCTGGTAATGATTTTCTTGACCAGCGGATGCTCCGGTGCCAACACCATAAACGTGGCGCCGAACAAGGTGTCGGGCCGAGTCGTGAAGACTCGAATAGTCTCATTGTAGCCATCAACTTTAAAATCAACCTCGGCACCGCGCGAACGGCCGATCCAGTTGCGCTGCATCGATTTGATGGCTTCGGACCAATCCAAATCGTCTAAGTCGTCCAGCAGACGATCGGCGTAATCGGTGATCTTGAAGAACCACTGCTTGAGTGATTTCTTTTCGACTACGTGCCCGCAGCGCCAACATCTGCCGTTTTCGACCTGCTCGTTGGCCAGAACGGTTTTGTCGTGGGGGCACCACCACTGCAAGCTCTCTTGCTGGTAAGCCAGGCCTTTTTTGAATAACAGCAGGAAAAACCATTGGGTCCAGCGATAATACTGCGGGTCAGTGCTGTCGATTTCGCGCGACCAATCATAGCTAAAGCCCATTTGCATCAGCTGCTGCTTGAAGCGGGCGGTGTTTTCGTCGATGGCCGTGCGCGGGCTGACCTTATTTTTGATAGCGTAGTTTTCGGCCGGCAGTCCGAAGGCATCCCAGCCCATCGGGTGCAGCACATTGTAGCCGCTCATGCGGTTGAAACGCGCAATTGCATCGCCAATCGTGTAATTGCGCACATGGCCAACGTGCATAGCCGCACCACTCGGGTACGGAAAGTACTCTAGTACATACTTTTTGGGCTTACCGGAGTTTTCATTGGCCTGATAAATCTTATCGGCCTCCCAGGTCGCCTGCCAGCGCGGCTCTAATTCCCGGGGATTATACCGTTGCATTCAAGACACTCCGCTTTTCTCGACAGCAGCAGCCCACTGGGCTGTTCTGGGCTCTATCTCTTTCGGGTTATCACGTTGCATTATTCACTATTATAGCAGATTTATGGAGTACCTACCCCTGTTTTAAAGCAGCGTATAATAACAAGATGGCTAGCATTGTTGTCCTGGCAGGAGGTAACTCTCCGGAGCGCGAAGTGTCGTTGCGTTCCGGCGCGGCCGTTGCCCGAGCGCTCGAGCAGGCCAATCATCAAGTAACCACGTCCGATCCAGCTGACGGCTTAGAAACAATATTGCCAGTATTGTTGGCCGCCGAGGTAGTCTTCCCCGCCTTGCACGGAGAAGGTGGCGAAGATGGCGTCCTGCAAGCTTTCTTAGAGCAGCATGACATCTGCTTTGTTGGTTCCGGCAGCCGAGCATCGGCCCTTTGTTTTGACAAAGCCCGCTATGCCGAATTACTACAAAACGAGCACATCCAAATGCCGCGCACCGAGCTGGTAACGCAGGCCAGCTATGAGCAATCACCGGTCAGCCAGCAACCGTTCGTACTAAAACCAAATGACGGCGGCTCCAGCATCGACACGTTTATCGTTCGCAACCCTGCCGCGCGCGACACCGAAGCAATTCGCCGGGCTTTTGAGCGCTATGAGCATTTATTATTGCAAGAACTCATTGTCGGTGACGAGATTACGATCGCTATACTCGGCGCAGAGAGCTTACCGGTAATAGAGATAATTCCGCCGAGCGATCAGGAGTTTGATTACGAAAATAAATACAATGGCGCGACTCAGGAACTCTGCCCGCCCCAGCACGTCTCAGAAGAAATCCAGCGCCAGGCTCAGTCGCTAGCCCTCCGTATCCATCAGCTGACTGGCTGTGAAGGCATGTCACGTACCGATATTATGCTCGACACCGTTAATCAGATGTTTGTACTCGAGACCAATACTATCCCAGGGCTGACCGATCAGAGCCTGCTGCCCAAAGCTGCGGCTACGGCCGGTTACAGCATGTCAGAACTCTGCGACAGATTAGTAACGATGGTGCTCGGTCGTCGGCAACGTTAATTAGCGGGAAATTGCGTCTGTTTAACGCCTAGCCAGTAGGATGATTGGCGCACCAGCCGAGCGCTATCGGCCGGGTTGGCCAGCAACGGCTTGATCGCTTCTTCGGCAAAGACGCCGTTCTGTGAGCCTTTGGCAAGGATGACGGCGCCAGTTTGCACGTTGTCTTTGACATAGGCGCCGGCTTCGTACGGACTAGTGAAGGAAGCCACCTCGCAGCCGGCTTTTTTCGCAGCTGGTGCCAAGTAGTCCCGGGCAGCTTGACCAATAGTGACCACCAGCTGCAATTTTTTAGGATCACAGTAGGCGCCGATGGCTGCATGAGCGGCCTGGCTAGAAGTTCCCAGTTCGTTCATGGTGCCCAAGATAGCGACGCGCTGTGGTGCCTCGCAGGCGTACAGCAGATCGAGCGCCGAGGTAACAGCGACTGGACTGGCGTTGTAGGTGTCATCAATCAGGGTCGAGCCGTTGATGCCGGGCAGGATTTGCATGCGACCGGCTACCGGGCCCACTGATTCTAAGCCAGCTTGTATGTCTTGACCATTCCAGTCAAAAAGGTGCGCCACGGCGGCAGCAGCCAGCAGCCCTTTGGCGATTGGTTCGCCGGGTAGCAGGGTGGTAACATTGATCGTTTCGTCGCCGTCGAGCATAATCTCCAGACTTTGACCCGACAGGCCATGTGTCAGCTGTTGCGACAAACGGTAGGTGGCGGGCGATGCCGTACCGTAGCCAATATAGGTCGTGGCGGGCAGGAACTGAGGCGGAATATCGTCGATGTTCAGTAGGCATTTCTGAGAGAATTCCAGGGGCACCAGCTCTTCGGCAGCAACATTTTCCAAAGATTTAAAATATTCCATGTGCTCGGCCGCGATGGCCGTGATGACGGTCAGGTCTGGCCGCAAATATTCAAAGGCCTTCAGCTGGCCGGGCGCATCCGTACCGAGCTCCAGCACTGCCAGATTATACTTATACTGACCTTTGATAATTTTTTGGTTGGCCAGTAAAATTTTCAGCCAAGCGGCAATATTAAAGATCGACGGTTCCTGGTGGCCGAACAGCACCAGCGGCACCGTCAGTCGGTCGTTATAATTACCGTCCTGATAGATAACTTTGGCGCGGTGGCTCAGCGTTTTGGCTATTGCCAGCTTGGTCGAAGTTTTACCGACGCTGCCCGCCACAGCCACAACCTTAAACTGATGCTGAGCCCGCAGGCGTTTCACCTGGGCCTCCAGCAGCCTGCAGACTATATCTTTGCCGATGCGTTTAATCATTCGTTTTCCCGTTTCTAAAAGATGCCGACCACCACAATTGCACCATTAAAACACTCAAAAGCCTACGGCTTTTGTCCACCATTGCTCCTTGCTCATTGCCAATTGTTAATTGCTTTGCAAAGCAAAGCGTGGTGGGCGAGGTGGGACTTGAACCCACAAGGCTTATTCAGCCAGCGGATTTTAAGTCCGCCGCGTATACCAATTCCGCCACTCGCCCCGGCTTTTGCAGCGCAAAAGCAATTATCAATTAGCCATTAGCCGGTAACCATACAGTATCGATTGACCATTAGCTATGATGTGACGTAATCGCTACCCGTCAATAGCCAAAGTATGGAGTCATTGCTAATCGAAAATTGTTAATGGCTTTGCGAAGCAAAGCGTGGAGGCACCTACGGGATTTGCACCCGTGTACGCGGTTTTGCAGACCGCTGCGTAACTACTCCGCCAAGGCGCCATTTTAGGCATTTTACACCTGGCGTTATTATAGCGTACGGTTGCCTGGTTCAGAAGTCAGGTATCAAAAAGCCGTGGCACGACCTCGTCTTGCGTCACGGTGTCCACAATTGCTTGCCGTTTGCGTGCACTCTCGTAGACGCGATCTGGGCTGACGGCGAGCGCTTCGGCCCTGGCATTGAGCAGCTCCCGGCGCGCTGTATCGCGCCGATCTTCAGTTAAGCTCGGGTGGCCTCGTCGATCGGGTCGTAACGGTACCGGCGCCTCCAACTCCTGGCCCGCCTCGTAGCCCGTTAATTTGGCGACCAGCCGAAAAGACGTCACCACGCTCCAACCGAGTGGCGACCACACATATTTGTCAAACTTCGATGCCGTTTCCATATACCCCCTTCCCCAAGCTGGTCATTTTATGCCTCTTACGCTTGGGAGGCTGTGATATATTCGCTTGACGCTGCCCCGCTGATCGGCAGAAACAGCGGCTAGGCTGCCAGCCGCTTGATGGCCATCATAAAAGCGGCCTCTTTGAGCGTGCAATCGTGCTGTCGAGAAGTTTCATACATATCTTTGACGGCTCGAGCCATGTAGTCGGTCAGCCGTTGATTGACATCCGCCTCTGTCCAGTGCTCGTGCTGCTTGTTTTGCAGCCACTCAAAATAGCTGACCAACACGCCGCCGGCGTTGGCAATGATGTCCGGCACAATAACCTTGCCGGTTTGCGTAAGATAGTCAGAAGCTTCGCCAGTAATCGGCCCATTGCCCATCTCCACAATGTAGGTGGCCTTGATACCTTTCATGTTCTGGACGGTAACAGAATTTTCAATGCCGGCCAATACCAGCACATCGACGTCCAGACTCAGCATTTCATCGTTGGTCATGACTGTCGCCTGATCTTCTTCATAGGTCTTGAAGCGGCCACGGCCAGCTTTAAATGTCTGCAATGCCTCGGCGTCCAATCCGTCGCGGTTATACACGGCTGCTTCGGAATCACTGGCCGCCACTAACTGCCAGTTCGGCATCAGTTCTTTGGCGGTGGTGGCGAAAAACGAGCCGACGTTACCGAAGCCCTGAATAGCCAGCGTGACCGGCTTGTCATGCAGTTTCTCCAGCTTGAATAACTCCCTGAGGGCGATAACACCGCCGCGGCCGGTAGCGGCTTCGCGCCCCAGACTGCCACCGTTAGCCAGACTTTTACCGGTGAAAGACGCCTTGCTGGTGTCGCCGGTTTGGCGCTCGAACTCGTCGATCATCCAATCGATAATCTGGGCGTCGGTATTGACGTCGGGCGCCGGCACATCCTTGTCGGGACCGATATGCGGATGCAGTTGGGCCACGTATTCCCGACTCAGCTCTTCTAGCTCGGCCGGTTCCAGCTGGCGCGGATTAACCGCTATGCCGCCCTTACCACCGCCCATCGGTATACCGATAGCCGCCGTTTTCAGGCTCATCAGCGTCGCCAGAGTTTGGACTTCATCCAAATTGACGTCTTGGTGGTAGCGGATGCCGCCCTTGTAGGGCCCGCGCTTATTATTGTGCTGCACGCGGTAGGCTTTGAAGCTTTTGCCGCTGTCCAGGTGAATGTCAAAGATGTGCTCCTGGTTAGATTTTTTAAGCTGTTCGACGACATCTTTTGGTATATCCAACTGCTGGGCGACTTTTTCTATCGAGGCTCGTACGGTATCAATCATGTTACACCTCCACGGCGTGCTTAAGGGCGGCCACCAATGGGTCCTGGCCACTCACTAAATAATACACGTTTTTACCCTGTTTATGTTTGGTAACTAAGCCCGCCTGCAGCAGCACTTTTAAATGCTGCGAGGCCAGCGATTCGGAAATGCCGACGGCACTGGCCAATTGGCCGACACTGACGTTTTGGCGCTTCAGTAAGGCCCGGAAAATCAGGCACCGCTTGGGCTCGCCGAGGGCGTCAAAGGCTGTGGCAATACGGCTGACATCGATGCCCTGGACGTACTGTTCCAATTTCTGATGTTCTTTGGCGGACAACATTATTCGGCCTCATAGCCCGGGAAATAATCAAATTTGGCGTGTTGCTCATCAACGCCCATGGCCTCGAGGGTGGCCTGGAAAGCTTCAACCATCGGTTCTGGCCCGGAAACATAATAGATCGGATCTTCGAGTTTGGCGCCCTGTTCACGCAGCACTGCTTCGTCGATCCGCTTGTCGCCGTTAAAGTACGTAATCGTAAAGTCCTTGTGCTGCCGGCTGATGGCCTCCAGCTCGTCTTGAAACGCAATGGCCGTGGCGTCCCGGTTGGCGTACAACAAGCTAATGGTAAAGTCCTGGCCGTCGTGGTGCAGCTGACTGATAATCGACCGGAACGGCGTGATGCCGATGCCGCCGGCCACAAAGATATAGTTGCGGCTGAGATCTTCGACCACAAAGTCGCCTTCCGGCTCGTCCGCCTCGATAGTTTGACCCGGCTGGAGCGATAGAAGCTGGTTTTTGAAGGAGCTGCCGTGCTGCTTGGCAAGCCGCGTCGTGATCCAGACATCTTTTTCAAAGGGCGCGCTGGAAATTGTAAACCAGCGCTCGGTGCCTCGGCTGTCGGCCGCCTCGTGAGCGATATCATAATGCAAATACTGGCCCGGCTGCCACGTCAGCGGCTGTTGGGGCGTAAAAACAAATCTTGTGACATCTCCTGCTCGAGCCAGGCGTTCCTTAAATACTAGTTGCATATATTAATACTCGTTTAATTGTTTAACTATTGTAGCGTCTATTTTTGAGTAATGCAAGCCCGTGCCGTCGCAGCCCGCCGCCTTTTCGCCTCATTCCTGCTCGCCTACATACATCTCAGGCACACCGTTGGCGTGGCCATCACTCCCCTGCTACGAGTTTAGGCAAACGAACCGGTCGTAACCTCGCCCGCTCGCCGATAGTTGGCTACAATTACACCTTTGGGTGTGGTCTGCGAGTCGGTCAGCTCAAAGGCCGCCGGCATGGTGCCCTCGGCGAAGAGGCGCTTACCATGGCCGAGTGTGATGGGGTAGATTTTGAGCCACAGCTCGTCCACAAGATCGTGCCGGAGCAGGGTTTGGACCATGTTACCGCTGCCGTGGACCTGCAGCAACGGCCCGTCTGCTTGCTTCAAGGTCTGCAGTTTGGCGACGACGTCGCCATCAATCAATTCTGAATTTTCCCAGCTGAGCGCTGGCGAAGACGCCGAAACAACATATTTTTTAGTGGCATTAAATGGGTCGGCGATTGGTCCGGTTTGCTGCGGCCAGTAGCCCGCAAAAATATCGTAGGTCTTGCGGCCCAGCAACAGCTCAAATGGCATGCTCATCTGTTCCGACATTACTTTGCCGCCAGCCTCATCCCAGTATGGCACCGTCCAACCGCCGTATTTGAAACCGCTCGAAGTATCTTCTTCGGGACCGCCCGGCGCCTGCATAACACCGTCTAAGCTAATAAAACTCAAAACAACGATTTTTCTCATGTCTTTATTGTACGCCAGGTATCAAGTTTTTTGGCGGTGCAGGCAGCCGACCCAGCAGCAGGGGCGTCGCATACCTTTGTGCATTTTGTCGCGCATAACGATAACGTGCTTGGCCCGGGTTTCGGGCTTGACGCAGGTGATCGTCCAGCAAATCCACTCATTGCGAGCCAACGGCGTGATGTCCTGCCACAGCTCTCGCATCTTCTTATCGGCCAGAATAGCCTGACGCATATCTTCCGGCAGCTTATGCACAGTTCCGCCTAAAAGTTTCGGTGAGAGTTTCTTTGTCAACATACGCTTATTGTAACGTAACCAAAATACCTTCCAAAGCTACTGGCAGCTTACCGCCGGTTACGACGTGATTGCTTTTATATACTGGCTGCAATCTGTACTACTTATGAGCCATTTACCACCAGTTTTTACAAGGTTCACCGTAAAGCTTGGGTATGAATACTTTGACAATACCTTGGTGACACGTACCGATGCACTGGCGCCATTTACCACGGGAGCCGTTACGTTCACTGATTGCGGAATGACGTCTTGATCGCATAGCATCGGGCTGTACTCACCGCCCGGCAGGCTTTTAAAGTCCGCCGTGAAATAACCTGAGCTCGTCATAAAATCAGTACTTACCTGAGACGAAGCTACTTTTATATAAGCGGTGTAGGCGCTCTTGGTTCGTTGCACGACCTGTTCTTTATCGGTAGGCGCGGCCGTAGATTTACTCGCCGTCGACGTCTGTGCAACTGGCTTATTATTGCTATGCTTACCGACGTAGTAAGCGGCGCCGATTAAAATAATGGCCACGACAATAAAAACAAGCGGTTCAAAAGCCGCGAAGCCGTTTTCGTTTTTCGATAATTTTTTCATAGCTTAAGCATAAGCTAGATACATTCTTAGCGCAATTATAAAGCTTTTCGCAGGCTGGAACGTTTAAAGCAATTCAGGCTTTGCGGTAGTGGAGGTGCACGAAGCCGTTTTCGAATTGGCGGGTGTCGACCAGTTCGAGCTGGTTGTGGGCACCAGCTGGTAACCAAGGGAGGCCGCTGCCTATCATGACCGGCGCGATGATTTGGTGATACTCGTCGACGATATTTGCCTTAATGGCCTCACCCGCTAGGTGCGGGCCGCCAATGTCAACATCTCTGTCTGAGTCAGCCACGAGTTTTTGTACAGCGTCCAGATCAAATGATCGCTCAATGGTTGCGTTAGCTATCGAGAGCTCAGTCAACGTCGTGGAATAGACGACCTTGTTGGCACCTTTCCAGATCTTGGCGTAATC
>Ga0070660_100000341_pt1 | contig 31056 bp, 23 predicted proteins | sample KBSC33metaG_FD_64670 | JGI IMG/M metagenome (GOLD analysis project Ga0070660, IMG submission 64670) | Corn rhizosphere microbial communities from Kellogg Biological Station, Michigan, USA - KBS C3-3 metaG | ecosystem: Host-associated > Plants > Roots > Rhizosphere > Soil ... | reverse complement strand
ATGTATCTGCCATAAGTGATGTACTCCTTAGTTAGCTTTGATTAATTGATTTACTAATAATTGTTTTGCACGAGAATACTAGACCTCATGCAAGTTACCGAAGATAGTATAGGGAAGCCGTTCAATTTTGTAAAGCGATTTACTCCCCTGTCATCTCGAGCGAAGCCGAGAGATCCCGTGCGCCTGGATTAGCCAACCGAATCAGCGCCTCTTTTTTGGACCGGCGCCATTTCTTAAGTTGTTTTTCGCGCGCAATTGCCGCCTTAACATCTGGCACATCTTCAAAATAAACCAGTTCAGTGCAATTGTATTGCGCCGTAAAGCCAGGAACGTGCAATGATTTATGCTCCGCTAGGCGTCGATCTAGATCACTAGTGATGCCAACGTACAACACAGTTCGGCGCCGATTAGCCAAGATATAAACAAAATACGTCTTCACTCTTTCATGATGTCAGAGTGACATTAACTAATTCTTAACTGTTTAGACAAGCTGCCTTGGCTGATGCACAGGATGACAGATGCTCGGGTGGCGTACGGGATCCTTCGACGCTGCTCAGGATGACAGGCCTCCAGCCTGTCACTTGGCGTTTTTGGCAATGATGGCTTCGGCGACGTTGTTGGGTACTTCGGCGTAGTGGTCGAGCTCCATGCTGGAGCTGGCACGGCCCTGGGTGTTGCTACGCAAGGTGGTCGTATAGCCAAACATTTCACCTAGCGGTACAAAAGCGGTTATCTCTTTGATGCCGGCGCTGAGGTCTTCCATGGCCTCAATGCGGCCGCGCTTGGAGTTCAGGTCACCGATGACTTCACCCATGAATTCTTCAGGAGTTACGACGACGACTTTCATGACGGGCTCGAGCAGTACCGGACTGGCTTTCTTGACGCCTTCTTGAACAGCCATCGAACCGGCAATCTTAAAGGCCATTTCAGAGGAGTCGACATCGTGGTAGCTACCGTCGTAGAGCTCGGCTTTAACATCAACAACTGGGTAACCAGCGATAACACCGTTGGCCAGGGCTTCTTCAATGCCTTGCTGAACTGGTTTGATGTATTCGCTGGGCACGACACCGCCCTTGATAGAGTTGATGAACTCGAAACCTTGGCCCTGTTCGTTGGGGCTCAGGCGCAGCCAAACATCGCCGTACTGACCACGGCCACCGGACTGGCGGACAAACTTACCCTGGACTTCAACGTCGCTTTTCTTAATCGATTCACGGTAAGCAACCTGTGGCTGACCGATGTTGGCTTCAACCTTAAACTCTCGCTTCATGCGATCAACCAGAATTTCCAGGTGCAGCTCGCCCATGCCGGAAATGATGGTCTGGCCGGTTTCGTCGTCCACGCGAACACGGAACGTCGGGTCTTCTTCTGCTAAACGCTGCAGTGCCAGGCTCATCTTTTCCTGGTCGGCCTTGGTTTTCGGCTCGATAGCGATCGAAACGGGTGGTTCCGGGAAGGTAATGCTTTCGAGGACAATCGGACTGGCCTGATCACACAGTGTGTTGCCGGTAGTCGTGCCTTTGAGGCCGACAATGGCGGCAATATCACCGGCGCCGACTTCAGTGACATCTTCGCGCTTATCGGCTTGCAGGCGGACAATACGGCCGACGCGCTCTTTCTCGCCGGTCGAGCTATTCAAAACGTATGAACCGGCGGCCAAAGTACCGGAGTAGACTCGAAAATAAGCCAGTTTGCCGACAAATGGGTCGGTGGTGATCTTGAAGGCCAGGGCTGCGAACGGATCGCTCTCAGATGGTTTGCGCTCGACTTCGTCGCCGGTTTTGGGATGAGTGCCCCAGGTAGAACCGACATCAAGCGGGCTCGGTAAGAAGTCGTTGACCATATCGAGTACTTTTTCGACGATTACCCCGCGACCATCGCCACCGGTTACAGCAAAGAATTTACCAGATAGCACGGCTGTACGAATCGCCTGCTTGACTTCATCGACGCTCAGGCCGTCTTCACCAACTTCAAAGTACTTCTCGAGCATAGCTTCGTCTTCGGCCACAGCATTTTCAATCAGTAACGAGCGGTATTTCTTGACTTGATCCATCATGTCGGCCGGAATTTCGCCTTCGACGAGGGCTTTATCGGTGAAATCTTTGTAGGTGTAGGCTTTCATTTCGACGAGGTCGACGATCCCGTTGATTGATTGCTCAAAACCAATCGGCAAATGAACCGGGAAAGCGCGCTTGCTGAGGCGAGCGTGAATGGTGTCGAGCGACTTGTAAAAGTCGCCGCCGGTCTGGTTGATTTTGTTGATAAAACAGATGCGCGGCACGTGATACTTGTCAGCCTGGCGCCAGACAGTCTCGGACTGGCTCTCGACGCCCATCTTGCCATCAAAAACAACGCAAGCACCGTCGAGCACACGCAGTGAGCGCTCCACCTCGACAGTGAAGTCGATGTGTCCGGGGGTGTCGATAATGTTGATCTGATTACCCTTCCAGTAGCAGGTAACAGAGGCAGCAACAATGGTGATACCACGCTCACGCTCTTGGGCCATCCAGTCGGTGGTGGTTTCGCCCTCATGGACAGCGCCAATCTTATGATTGAGGCCGGTGCGGTACAAAATGCCTTCGGTCGTGGTGGTCTTGCCAGCGTCAATATGAGCAATAATGCCCAGGTTACGTATCTTATCCATTGCTGCTTTCTTATCTGCCATGCATGTTCCTTATCTGTTGGTTAATAATTTCTCAAGGGATATTGAGTTTCATAAAGCACTGTATCGATTGCGGCTCGTTCAGCCACGCCTTTCATGACATCGCTCCAAAAGGCCCGTCGCTGCGCACGTTTCACTTCCCGTTCTTCGATCTTTAGCGCTGCCTTCACTTCATTCGGGCGTAGCGCACGTACCTTGTACATAACTGCTTCCGGATGGGCGTGCATAATCTCCATAAACTGAACTTCACGCTCTAAGCCGTCTTCCATAGGCTCCAAAGTGCCAGGTCTTTGATCGTTAGGCAGCGGCCTACCATTAACGGCAAAGAGCTCTACAGCATATATCACGGGCGGTGCTGCCTCGGCTGCACACTGTTCCCATCTGTTGGTGCTCGCATTCTTCATTGTTAGCTCTAGGTTCGGGCGAAGTGGGCAAAGGCGCGGTTGGCGTCGGCCATCTTATGGGTATCTTCACGCTTCTTGACAGCGGCGCCCTGGCCGTTGTAAGCATCGACTAATTCGGCAGCAATGCGGTCCTGCATGCTCATGCCTTTGCGGGCCCGGCAGGCCGCCACAAACCACATGGTTGTCAGGTGGTTCTGGCGCTGGCCCTTCACTTCAAACGGGATCTGATAGTTGGCACCACCAACACGGCGAGAGCGAGTCTCAAGGCTGGGCTGCACATTTTTCATGGCTTGCTCGAAAACATCGAGGGGATTATCAACTTTGAGCTTCTGGGCGGCCTTTTCCATACCGCCATAGACTAAACGTTCAGCAATTTGCTTCTTGCCATGCAGCATGACGCGGTTAATCAGTCGCTGCACTGGTACGCTCTGGTAGACGCGATCTGGCTTAATATCTCGAACGAGGGCTTTAGTTTTCTTCCTAGGCATCTGTTTTCCTCCCAAGGCCAATATGATCAAGTGTTATCTTGTGGCGCTGCGGTAAGGCCATGTTTGCAAGTGTACCGAGTAACATTAGTGGTGCACGTCCGATTATTCGACCGACGGATGGCTCGGCGGCTTCGACATGCTCATACAACACTACTCCATTTTCTTGTGCGTAAAATGCATCTTCATCGGCATATTCAGTAACAGTAGCTACTTCATGTCCCCTGTAAACGGTAGAGGTGTAGCTGCCGTCGGGGTTTTCGCCAAAGATTTCGAGCGACATTACTTGCCTTCTTTCTTGGTGCCGTATTTGGAACGGCCTTGCTTGCGGCCGCTGACACCTTGGAGGTCGAGGTTGCCACGAACGACGTGGTAACGCACGCCGGGAAGATCCTTGACGCGACCGCCACGAACCAAGACAACGGCGTGTTCCTGCAGGTTGTGGCCTTCGCCGCCGATGTAGGCCCAGACTTCGTAGCCGTTGCTGAGGCGTACACGAGCGACCTTACGAAGCGCCGAGTTCGGCTTCTTCGGGGTCTTGGTGGTGACCTTAACGCAGACGCCGCGCTTAAACGGCGCTGGCTTCTCGTAGTTGCGGGTCTTTAAATTGTTCGTGACGCGCTGCATAGCCGGTGACTTGCTCTTGGCAGTCACACGGGTGCGGGGCTTGCGCACGAGTTGATTGATTGTTGGCATTCGTTCTCCTTACGGTTGTGGTCTACTGCTGCGGGGAGATGCCGTCTCCCTGGCTCAGATCACTTATATGGTTAGAGATTATTGTAACAGATCTAATCTTTATTTACAACGGCCGATTACTGCTCATTTTTCCGGACTCCTTTTACTATTCACCGTGCGTTCACCATTAACTGCAGAACCCTGTGATATTTCGGGCAACGGATCATGGTAAACGTCCGGTAAAAGGTGAACGGTAAACGAATCACGCTTCGCTGTCAGCTGCGGCGGGCTGACCGAGCATGTGGTTAGCTTCGGTCGTCAGTTCATCTTCTGGCTCGTCTTCTTCAACAATGGCGCCGGTACCAACGGGGATTTTGCGACCAAGAATGACGTTTTCTTTCAAGCCGTACAGGCGGTCAACTTTACCACTGGTGGCAGCTCCGATCAGCACACGAGTAGTGTCCTGGAAGGAAGCGGCGCTCAGGAAGGAATCGGTACTCAAGGAGGCCTTGGTGATGCCGAGCAACAGCTGGTTGTACTTAGCGGGGTTTTTACCGCCAGCCACCAGCGCTTCGTTAGCTTCAACCACTGCCAGCTTGCTGACAATATCGCCGGTTACGAATTCGCTGTCGCCAGCTTCTTCGATCTGGACGCGGCTGAACATCTGCCGCACGATGATTTCCAGGTGCTTATCGGCAATGTTTTGACCTTGCGCAGCAAAGATCTTGAGAATTTCTCCCATGATGTAGCGCTGGGTGGCTTCGACGCCCTGCAAGCGCATCAAGTCCTGCAGGTTGATCGAACCATTGGTCAAACGCTGCCCAGAAACGACCTTGTCGCCATCTTGAACCTGCATCTGCTTAAAGCCAGGGATTTCATAGCGCACGACACTTTGCTTGGTCGGTGTAATGACGACGGCTTTATCTGTCACCTGGGCCTTGCCAGCCATCGGTGCGATTAACGGCTCGGAAGCATCTTCCAGAGCTGCCACAACGTCGCCAGCCACAACGTCGGTGCCACTGGCAATAGCTGCCTTGCGCTCACCGAGCTTCAGGGTGACCTTTTCTTTGTCGTCGGCGGTCACTTGCACGACGTAGTGATCGCCTTCTTCCCAGGTATTAGCAATACCGGAGATTTCGGTTAAGTAGGCCTGGCCTTTGGGCTGGCGGACTTCGAACAACTCTTCAATACGGCTTAAGCCCTGGGCAGTGTCGTCGGCGATAGCGCCGCCGGAACGGTGCTTGGAGTCGAGGCTCAACTGCGTACCGGGCTCGCCGATACTTTGAGCGGCAATGACACCGATGGGATGGTGGTCGGCCACAACATTACCGGTAGCCGGATCTACTCCATAGGATTTCTGAGACACACCGCGTACGTTGGTGCAGCTGAGGGCACTCATGATTTTTACGCCATCAACGCTGGCGTCGGCATCAATTTGAGCCGCTACTGTTGCGGTGATCAGTTCACCCTTTTTGACAAAGCCCTTGAGCGTTTCAGCTGCAAAACGGCCCGTCAGGCGTGAAGCATAGCTAACACCGATGTATTCGGCATCTTCGCGGCGCATAGCAAAGCCGGGGTCGCTGGTGTCATCTTCAATCGTAAAGACGTCTTGGGAAACATCGACCAAACGACGGGTCAGGTAGCCGGCATCGGCCGTTTTGAGGGCAATGTCGATCAGCGCCTTACGGGTTCCGCGGGTGCCGGTGAAGTATTCCAGCGGGTTCAAGCCGTTGATGTAACCGGACTTAATAGGCAGCTCGATGACGTTGCCACCGGCATCCTGCAGGACACCGAGCATACCTACAGCATTGTTGAGCTGCGAAATATTACCGCGGGCACCGGAATTAATGGCGATCGCCATTGAAGAATCCTGGCCGACCATTTGTTCGGACAGCATGTCTTGGACACGGCCTTCAATCTTAGCCCAGTTGTCGACTGTCAAGCGATGGCGTTCGTCATCGGTGATGAACCCCTGCTCGTACTGATGCGAGATAGCAGTTGCCCGCTCTTCGCCTTCGTCGAGCACACCACCCATGCCTTCGATTGGCGAAAAGTCGCCCATGCCCATCGACAGGCCGGAACGAGTGGCGTAATGGAAGCCAAGATCCTTTAGATCATCGGCGATTTCGGCCGTGCGTTCCTGACCGTACTGAGCGTAGGCTTTGGCCATAACCTGCTGGAGGCGCTTTTTGGTCATAGTTTGGTCTTGGAGGGGGAAATCTTCGGGGAAGATTTCGTTGAATAGCAAACGTCCGAGCGTCGTTTGACGGACTTCGCCGCGGAATGGCAGACGGACGTAATTCTGTAAGGTGACAGCGCCGCTGTCGTACTGCATGAGGGCTTCTTCGAGGCTGGAGAACGGATGTACATCAGTTGAACCGCCGGGCCGTTCATAGGTCAGGTAATAGCAACCGAGCACAATATCTTGTTCGATATGCAGGATTGGCGAACCATCGGCTGGCTTCAGTAGGTTGCGGTTGGCAGCCATAATGTCGCGAGCTTCGGCCTGGGCTTTGTCGCTCAGTGGCAAGTGGACGGCCATTTGGTCGCCATCAAAGTCGGCATTGAAACCCTTACAGACCAGCGGGTGGAGCTGAATGGCTCGACCTTCGATCAGTACCGGCATGAAAGCCTGAATACTGAGGCGATGGAGCGACGGTGCACGGTTCAGCAAGACGTATTTACCCTTAATGACTTCATCGAGGGCGTCCCACACAACCGTTTCACCCATCTCGATCAGGCGCGAAGCGCTGCGGATGTTGTGGGCTTGCTCACGGGCGATCAGTTCACCAATGACGAAGGGCTTGAACAGTTCGAGCGCCATCATCTTTGGCAGACCGCATTGGTTAATTTTCAGTTCTGGGCCAGCCACAATAACGCTACGGCCAGAATAGTCGACGCGCTTACCGAGCAGATTCTGGCGGAAACGGCCCTGCTTACCCTTCAGCATGTCGCTGAGGCTCTTCAAACGACGGCGCTGGCCGGTAGCGGCGACGGCGCGGCCACTGCGGGCGCTGTTATTGTCAATCAAAGCATCGACAGCTTCTTGCAGCATGCGCTGCTCGTTACGACGAATAACTTCCGGCGCGTTCAGATCCATCAGCTTCTTCAGCCGATTATTACGGTTGATGACGCGGCGATAGAGGTCATTCAGGTCAGAGGTGGCGAAGCGGCCACCGGTCAGCTGCACCATCGGGCGCAGGTCCGGTGGGATCACCGGCAACACACTGAGGCACATCGAGCTGGGCTTGATGCCGGCGCGGTCCATGCTTTCCAGCAGACGCAAACGCTTCATCAGCTTCTTCTTGCGCTGCCCTTTGGCGTCCTCGGCTTCTTTACTGAGATCGGCAATCAGTTGCTTCAAATCAATAGCTTTTAGCAAGTCTCTGAGGGCCGCACCGCCCATACCGACGGTTACGAGGCTGCGCAGCTCGTCCGGCAGGTTGCGGTAATCGGTTTCGTTAATCAGGTTCAAGGGCGCCAAGGCACTGATTTGATCCCGATAGAATTCAAAGTCTTGGGTTAGCTCTTCAGTTTCTTTGGTTTGCATTTCGGCGAGGGCCTTGACGTTGGCGTCTTCAGCTTCGGCTTCTTTCTCAAAACGGAGCTTAATAGCTTCTTTAGCAGCTGCAAATTCAGCTTCTTTGTCAGCCAGCAGCTGATCGCGCTTGGCAGTGTCGACGGTTTTAATGATGTAGCTAGCAAAGTAAGCAACGCGCTCTAGGTTCTTGACGGTCATGCCGAGCAAGAGCCCCATGGCGCTTGGCGTACCGCGCAGGAACCAAATGTGAGAAACCGGCACAGCCAGATTAATGTGGCCCATGCGTTCGCGGCGGACAATGCTGCGCGTGACCAGCTCACCGTTCTTATCGACGGCGGCTTCGCGGCTGCGGACACCCTTATATTTGGCGTCGTGCGGATTGATATCTTTGACAGGGCCGAAGATACGTTCGCAGAACAGACCATCGCGCTCAGGTTTTTGGGTACGGTAGTTGATGGTTTCCGGCTTGGTTACCTCACCGTAGCTCCACTCATTAATATCTTCGGGGCTGGCGACGGCTAAACGAACCGCGTCGAAGTCGGCAATGTCGGTACCGGTATTGTTATAGCGTTGGGGGCTCATGAGCAACCTCCGGTCTCAATTGTCAAATTGCTAGTAGCAAATGGCAATGTAGCAGCGATTAGCAATTGGCTATTATCAATGCTATTTGCTACTTGCTGCTTTATTGCTCTATGCAATTTGCTAATTGGTAATTGGAATGACATAGTCATGACTGCTCCTCATCGGTGTTAGGGGTTTCAGATTCTTCATTGCTGACAAGCGCCATGTCGCCATTGGCGTCTTCATCGGCAGTCACAATGGCATCGAAGTCATCGGCGACTGCTTCTTCGGTAACATCGACATCAGAAATGGCAGCCTGTGGCACATCAAGATCCGAGGGGTGGGTAGCTTCTTCGTGAATGTTGGTCGCCAACACCTCTTCGGCGTCAACTACGATGTCGGAGTGCACGAGATCGACCTTCAGGCCAAGACCCTGCAATTCTTTGACGAGCACGTTAAAGCTTTCGGGTACTTTGGGACCAACAATTGGTGTCTTTTTGATGATCGACTCGTAGGCTTTTGAACGGCCATAGACGTCATCGGACTTAATAGTCAGCATTTCTTGCAGCGTGTTGGCGGCGCCATAGGCTTCAAGCGCCCAGACTTCCATTTCGCCGAAGCGCTGGCCGCCGTTTTGAGCCTTGCCGCCGAGCGGCTGCTGCGTGACCATAGTGTACGGGCCGGTCGAGCGGGCGTGGATCTTGTCGGCCACCATGTGGTTGAGTTTGATCATGTACATGCTACCGACAGTCGTACGCTCACTAAAGGCCTCGCCGGTGCGACCGTCAAACAGCTGCTGCTTACCGTCTTCGGGCAAGCCAGCTTCCGTGAGCAGCTCATGAATCTTTTCGACGGGCACGCCATTGAATGACGGGCTGGCAACTTTCATGCCCAAGGCCCGGGCGGCCATACCAAGGTGCGTTTCGAACAACTGGCCGACGTTCATACGCGATGGCACGCCGAGCGGATTTAACACAATCTCAACAGGGGTGCCGTCGGCCATAAAAGGCATATCTTCGACGGGCAGAATACGGGCGATGACGCCCTTGTTACCGTGGCGGCCACCGAGCTTATCACCGACGGCGATCTTACGCATCTGGGCTACAAAGACCTGGATTTGCATGATGACACCGGCTTTTAGCTCGTGACCATTTTCTCGGCTGAAGACTTTGACGCCGACAACTTTACCGTGTTTGCCATTACTCATACGCTGCGAGGTATCACGGACATCTTTGGCTTTCTCGCCGAAGATAGCGCGCAATAGGCGCTCTTCTGAGCTGAGCTCTTGTTCACCTTTCGGCGTAATTTTACCGACGAGAATATCACCAGGATGGACTTCGGCGCCGATGCGAACAATACCGTCCTCATCAAGGTGGCGCAGTGTTTCTTCTGAAACATTCGGGATGTCAGAGGTAATAACCTCTGGGCCCAGCTTGGTTTCGCGCACTTCAATCATGAAGTCGACGATATGTACGCTGGTCAGCGTGTCGTCTTCAACCAATTTGCGACTAATGATGATAGCGTCTTCGAAGTTGTAACCAGCCCACGGCATAAAGGCCGTAATGAGGTCTTTACCCAAGGCCAGCTCACCAGCTTCGATAGACATGCCTTCGATGAGCACGCTGCCAGCCTTCACTTTGTCGCCAGTGCTGACAACTACTTTTTGATTGACTGAGGTACCTTCGTTACTGCGCACAAAACGCTGCGGTTCATAGGTTACGCTGCCGCGCTTATACTTCACGACAACTTCCTGGGCGCTGGCTTTGGTGACTTCACCTTCGCCTTCGGCCAAAACCACCTGACCGGTGTTGCGGGCGGCTACCGTTTCCAGACCGGTGCCGACAATAGGCGCCTGGGGCTGGATAAGTGGTACGGCCTGCCGCTGCTGGTTGCTGCCCATCAGTGAACGGTAGACGTAGTTTTTCTCAATGAAAGGAATCAGGCCGGCACTGCTGCCGATGATCTGATTGCGCGAGGCATCAATATGGGTAACGTCATCGGCATCAACTTCACCTGACTTCAGGTGCGAACGGGCACTAATACGTTCACCGAGGAAGTAGCCATCGGCGTCAACTTCAGTACCGCCACCGGCGATAATGGCCGATTCTTCGGCAAAGGCATCGAGGTAGATAATATCGTTGGTAACGCGGGCTTTGACTGGCCAGGTAACTTTTGCGGTTACTTTAGCCAGTTTGGCGGCGTCGGCAGCACTGATTTTAGCACCGGCCTTGACGAGTACTTTGCCCTTTTCGTCGGTCAAGGCTTCGCTGGCGATATGGCCGATGGCGTCTTTAGCGGTAACGGCGTTAATCACCTTACGGTAGGGGGTCTCGATGAAACCATAATCGTTGACGCGGGCGTAATTAGCCAGGTTCAATACCAGACCAATGTTGGCGCCTTCGGGCGTTTCGACGGCGCAGATACGGCCATAGTGCGTAGCGTGGGCATCACGAACTTCGAAACCGGCGCGTTCGCGGCTGAGACCACCGGGCCCCATCGAACTAAGACGGCGTTTGTGAGCCAGCTCAGACAAGGGGTTAATTTGATCCATGAACTGACTGAGCTGTGAGCTGGCGAAGAATTCGCGCACCGCGGCCACGATCGGCCGGGCGTTGATCAGCTGGCCGGGCGCAACTGTCTCTATCTCGGACATGCTCATGCGGTCTTTCGTATTGCGTTCCATGCGCAGTAGACCGATACGGAACTGACGCTGGACCAGCTCGCCGACGAGTTTAACGCGACGATTAGCCAGGCTATCAATGTCGTCGGCCGGTTCTTGGGTATTATTAAGACGAATCAGCTCGGCGATGATAGCCTGGATATCTTCCAGGCGCATAACGCGGTTTTCGAGCGTATTCGGCACATCAAGATCGAGGCGCTTATTGATCTTGTAGCGACCAACGCGGCTAAAATCGAAGCGCTTATAGTTATAGAACATGTTCTCGATGAGCGATTTGGCGTTATCGACAGTCGCCAGGTCGCCGGGGCGCAGGCGGCGATAGACTTCAATCAGGGCGTCGTTCTGACCTTTGGTCGGGTCTTTCTCAAGCGTGGCGTCGAGGTAACTCTTGGTACCGGTGTCGACGTGCTTGAAGACGTCTTTCATCTGGCTTTCGGTAACACCGAGCGCCCGCAGTAAGGTGGTAACGGCAATCTTACGCTTGCGGTCAATCTTAACGAACAAGGCGCCGCTGGCAGCCGTCTCAAACTCTAACCATGCACCGCGACCAGGAATAACCTTGGCTCCATAAAGATTGGTGGCGCCGTGCTGGTCGGCCGTGAAGAAAACACCGGCTGAACGAATCAGCTGGCTAACAACGACGCGCTCGGCGCCATTGATCACAAACGTACCGCGGCTGGTCATCCATGGATAATCACCGAGGTAAATTTCTTGTTCTTTGACTTCGCCGGTGACTTTGTTGGTCAGCTCGACGTTGGCCAACAGCGGCGCTTCGTAACTGACGTTATTTTCGCGTGCCGTCGCTTCGCTGAGCTTCGGATCACCAAAGTGGTAGTCCTTAAAACTTAAAGATAATTTGCCACCTGTATAGTCATCAATCGGACTAATCTCGGCCAGCAGTTCGCCTAAACCTTCTTCGACAAACCACTGAAATGATTTGTTTTGATGATCTACCAGGTTCGGCAGATCAAGTGCATCGTCAGCGTTCGTGAAATAAACGCGCTGCCCCTTCGTTGCTTTTGTGCTTTGTACTTTCGCCATACGCGATCAAGGCCCCCATGGTTAGTGACTAGGAACTAGGAAATAGTAACTAGTCTGTTTTACGCTATTGTTTGAACTATTGCCGCCGGCTTGTAGCCCAGACTAGCTGTAGTTATTTTCTCGTTGCTGGTTTCTGTTTTGTAATTTGTTCGGCCGAAGATCCTAAGTGGGGGTGTTTGGCTCTTAAATCATAAGCTCCCCAGCTTACACTACTTCTTGCATACTAGTATGGAGCAGCGACAGGAGATTGTCAACTAGCTGGCGTCAGCTCGTGCTCGGGCGCTACAACATACAGCTGGGCGAGCTGGCCCTGGCGCGCCACATCATATTTATCTGCGCCGCCAGCAGCACGTAATAAGGCTGGCTCGCCAACGGTTTCCATGACCTTCTCAAAGCCTAGCGCCGGATTTGGGTGGCTGGCTATAACAGTGGCGAGCGCTGGCAGATCGTGGTTGGCGGCTACTAAGCGCTCGACAACTTGCTTGTGGGTGAAAATATCAGTACCTTTTTTGAGCCAGTAATCTAAGTCATTACCCTCAAATGTACCCTCAGTAGGATGCACGATAGTTTGATTGAAGATTACCGTTGCCAGGCCAATCGCGACGCGATCGCGGCGGACAATATGGGCTGTCATCTCGCCATGGCGACGGATTGTACGAGATATATTGTGCATGCCGTCCGTCTTCGTCTCGTAACGCGCAAGCGTGCCGGGCTGCGCTTGTTTAAGCCACTGCTTTTCATGCACTACTAAATTTCTCAGGTCGAGGGCTTGAGCGACGGCTTGCCGTCTATCTCGGCTGAAGGCTTCAAGTGTAATCATGTGCTTGCATGATACGGAGCGTTGGCGGCAAAAACAAGTCTAGGCTTTGGGCGGGTTGGAAATAACGGCGTCGATTATGCCGTATTTTTTGGCTTCAGCGGCGGTCAGCCACTTGTCACGCTCCATGTCTTCATGAATCTGGGCTGGCTTTTGGCCGGTGTTCTTGGCCATAATTTCTTCCAGCAGTTTTTTAATCCGCAGGCTTTCGCGCAAATCGATCTCTTGGTCAGTGACTTTGCCGCGCGTACCGCTCGATGGCTGGTGGATCATCACCGTGGCATTCGGCAGTGCGAAACGCTTGCCCTTGGTACCGCTGCTGAGCAAGAAGGCCGCGGCTGAGGCCTGGACGCCAATGCCCACCGTCTGGACATCGTTGGTGACGTACTGCATGGTGTCATAAATGGCGAGGGCATCGTAGACGCTGCCGCCCGGACTGTTGATGTAGAAGAAAATATCTTTCTTGGCGTCTTCGGCCTGTAAGAATAGCAATTGGGCCACGATCAGATTAGCGCTGGCCTCATTGACATCGCTGCCGAGGAAGATGATGCGGTCTTTAAGCAGACGGCTATAAATATCATACGCCCGCTCGTAGCGCCCCTCACTCTCGATAACGGTTGGCACTAAAACTGATGCTGCTGGGTAACTCATACTTCCAGTATATGATGCCAATTAGCACTCGTCAAGCATGAGTGCTAATTTAAGCTGCGGTCGGTTCACGTAGATCTTGTAACTGCTGAATAGTGACTTCTACTTCGGACTCCAAAACACGTCTAATCGGTATGCTAGTGCGGGTAAAGCGCGGTTCAATCTCTTCACGTATGCCGAGTTTGCCTAGCCACTGGGCAGCTACTTCTGACGTGAGCGGGCCACGCTGTAGCTCATTGTCGGCCACTATCTCCAGGCCTCGAACGGCATCCTCCGTCTGATGAAAGCTCAACGGAGTGGGCAAATAATCAGGATTGGTAACCAAATAGACGGTTTGAATATGCCCGATCTTTTGATAATTCTTGTCGTTTCGATCCTCAACCGCGCTCTTGCCTTCTCGAATAGCCGTTTCAGCTATCGCCACGTCTTCCATGGTTTCGAGCTGTGCTCGCACCGGTTTGCCGGCTTGTGGACTGTAAATTGGTTCCATACCCTTCCCCTGTTAACTAATGTTATTCTAGTCTTCGGAGAGCGAAACGTAAGTAAGAAGTTTTACATTAGCAATGCGATATAGATCACGCTAGGCAGTGACGTAGTCACGCAGTTTGGCGAGCGTCTTCTCGGTCAGCATGCGCGAGTGGATGTCGCGGCGGTTCTCGGGTTTATCAAGTTCAGCTTGCATGGCTGGGTCAGGGTACTGACCTTTGAGCAGTTGCATGCGCATTTCCAGTTCTTCTGGCGAGACTTCGATCTTTTCTTTGTCGGCGATTTCAGCCAATAAAAGGCCGGCTTTGATGCGCAGTTCGGCTGCCGGGCGCTGTTTTTCGCGGTGTGCTTCCTCGGTGACACCTTCGGCATCGAGGTGTTCCTGCCAAGTCTGGCCACGGTAAACAATATTACGCTTTTCTTCTTCCTCAATACGGTCAATCTCTTCGTCGATGAGCGGCGCCGGAATATCCACCTGGCTTTTAGCGGCGATCTGTTCGATTAGTTGATTATCAAACATACGGTCGGCTTCCTGGCGGCGTTCGGTCGTCAGCTGTTTTTTAACATCAGCCTTCAGCTCCGCCAGTGATGTGAATGGGCCGACGGTAGCGGCAAAGGCGTCATCTAACTGCGGCGGCGTCAGCGCTTGGACGCTCTTGACGGTCACCGTAAAGCTGACCCTTTTGCTTTGCAGAGCGGCTGAACCATAATCGGCCGGGAACGTCAGCTCAAACGTCTTTTCTTGACCCGGCTTCATGCCGATAACTTCATCTTCAAAGCCCGGAATAAAGGTTTTACTACCCAGTACCAGCGGATAGGCCTGGCCGTCAGCGCCGGCAATCGGTTCTTTTGTTTCGGCGTCGCTGCCAGTAAAGTCAATAATTGTTTCGTCGCCGGTTTTGGCGGCACGCTCCACGGCAGTTTTCACCGCCGCGCGTTGGCGTAGGTTTTCTAGCACCTCGGTTACATCTTGAGCCGTAACTTCTGTAGCCTGCAATTGTAGTTTAATTTTCTTGTAGTCGGCCAGCTTGATATCGCCAACGACCTCAACGGTAGCCGTAAATTCGAGCGTTGAGAATGGTACAAATTTCGTCACCGAAACGGTCGGTTGCGCCGCGGGGCGTAATTTTTCCTGCTGCACAGCTTTTACGTAAAACGTATTGATAGCCTGCTCCAGAAACTCCGTTTGCAGCCGCGCCGGATCGATTTGTTTTTCGACAAGATTGGCCGGCGCTTTACCGGCGCGGAAGCCAGGTACCTTGACGTTCGCGCTCAAGGCATCTAGTACGGCCTGCTTAATCGGCTGCAGCTCAGCTTCGTCGGCCGTGATGCTTAATTTGGTGGTGGTCGGTGCTAGCGATTCGCGATTGATTTGCATAGTGCACAATCATAACAGATTAGCCTGGGCTTGGCTATGGTTTCGGTCACTCAAAATGTGGGGCTTTAGCGGAAGAATGGTGCCAGAATGACCAGCGCCGCTACCAGCCACGCTACCTCTACCAGCGCACCGATTGGCCGTTCAAACCACTGAATGTCATGGGCAAAACGGCTGTACAAATTGCCGCTCCATGCTGTGCCGCTCCGGGTTGCTCGGTAGCGTTTGTACGAAAGCAAGTCAGGCGAGGCGGCCACAAACGCACACCATGCCGCCAGCTGCCAGTGCGCCGGCCGCAAGACAGCGATAGCCAGTACAATCACGAAACAAATTATGGCTTCGACGACGAGATAATTACGAAAACTGTTGCCGCGCATAATCCTTTTTTTGAGCTTTTCGCCGGTAAAACCGAAGTGCGGCACAGCGTCGCAGATAAAATGCGATAGCAGCGCGACCGGCACCGCCAGCAGAGGTTTACCGATAAGAATGCCGATTGTAGCGCCTGTTAGTGCGTGATTGGTGGCGGTCATTTTTTATGGGTGGCGAGCAGTGCAACAACCTCGGCGATCGTCAGTTTCTGCTCTTGGCCAGTTTGAAGATTTTTAAGATTAAACGCGCCGGCCGCTAACTCGGCTTCGCCGATAATGAGAATATGTTCGACGCCTTTTTTATCGGCCGCTTTGATCTGATCACCGAGCTTACGACCGGAGAGATCTACCGCCACGTTCAGTCCGGCCGCCCGCAATTCAGCTATCGGCTTTTGAGCTGGCTGCGCCACCGGGCCGGCCAAAATCACAGAGACATCAGTTTCGGCCTGCAATATAGGCACTAAACGATGAATTTCCAAGAAGTTAGCCAACGTTACATCCCCCCAACCAAAGCCGACCGTCGGCACCGGCTGGACGCCAAACAAGCCGACCAGACCGTCATAACGGCCGCCGCCAAGCATCGAACGGTTATTGTCGGGGTGCGTGTCGAACACCTCAAAGACAATACCGGTGTAATAATCAAAGCCGCGCATCAGGGTAACATCAAACCGGGCATTGGCCAGGCCGGCAGATTGGAGTTGCTCAAGTATTGTCCGAAGCTCCTGGGTAGCCGGCTGTTCCAGAACCCCAGCCGGAAGATCTTTTAAGCTTTTGGTTTTCAAAATCGTCAGCAGTTGTTCGGCGATGCCGACCTGACGCTGTTTGTCATCCAGTAGCTCATCAAGCTGCGCCAAAAATGCATTCTGCTTCAATTTATGCAGGCGATCGATTAGCTTGCTAACAGATTGAGCTTGGGCTGCGCTTAGTTTGAGGTGGTCGCGCAGCAGGTAATCAATCAGCTGGCGGTGATTGAGGCGGATGTCGTACATATCGGCGCTGGCGCCAAACGTTTTGAAAATATCATCTACCAGTGTAATAAGTTCCAGCTCGGCAGTCGTGTCTTTGACGCCAAACATGTCGACGTTGAGCTGCCAGTGCTCACGCAAACGTCCGCGCTGCGGCCGTTCGTAACGCCATAAATTCGGTATGCTGTACCAGCGCAACGGATAGCCTAGCTCCTGCCGCTTGCCGGCCACCATACGGCTGACGGTCGGCGTCATTTCCGGCCGAATGACCACCTTTCGGCCACCGCGATCTTCGAAAACATAGGTCTGCTCGTTGACGATTTCTTCGCCGGTTTTGGCCAGATAAATGTCCAGCGGCTCTAAAATCGGCGCGTCGTATTCTTCGTAGCCATAGCGCTCAACGACCTGGCGCAGTTTGCCAAACATGTACTTCTGCAGTCGCTTGTCTTCCGGATAGAAATCCCGCGCGCCTTTATAAGGTTGTGTCGATAGTGGCATAAGCTGTTTCAAGTATACTACAGCGGCTTGGCAGCCTGGGCCTTCAAGGGCGCAAGTAACCGCCGGGCGCCGAGCGTTAGGCTGTAAACTATGGATCTACCATGCCCCATCGCTGGCAGCTGCTGTTCACGAACACCAGGAATGATTGTAGCGGTATGCGGTACGCTGTGATCACCCGGCGAATAGAATGACGTCATTTTGGCCTTATCTTTTGACGTTAAGCGCATCAGATTAGCTTGCAATAATTCCAGCGAGGTTTTGAAAGCCGGGTTTTCGGTGTAAATTCTCTGGCCGACTGTTTCGGGGCCGTTAATCTTGCCGCACACGTATACCAGGCCAGTAATCTTATCAGCGCGCTCAATATAGGCGTTAATAACCGCGCCAGCGCCGGCACTGGCACCGACCAGCGAGACATGATGGCCCTGGTCCGCATAACGATCAATCAGCGCCAGCAAGCGCTCGAGCTTTGGATTGTAGCCTTCCTGCCCCTTCCACGGCATTTCGTGCAGGTGACCGTGGACGCCGTGAAAACGCCAACCTGCGACGGCTAATCCCTGGGCGTGATAGATATCATCGAGAATACCCGGCACATAAATAACGTGGTGTTGCGTTTTCGTCATAAATAATTGGTGGGGATGAAAGGACTTGAACCTTCACGCCTTGCGGCACTAGCTCCTAAGGCTAGCGTGTCTACCAATTCCACCACATCCCCATACACCTAATTATGACGGTTCAAGACATAATTGAAAGGACTTGGTCACGTTCCGCGACCCCGAAACTTCACGATTGAAAACTAGTTTTCATCGGAAGCTTTCCTTGCGAACTGCCACTGGCAGCTCTCACCTTCACGCCTTGCGGCACTAGCTCTATAGCCTAGCGTGTCTACCAATTCCACCACATCCCCAGCACGATTACCGAAGTATTTTAGCTAATTTTCTGATAAAAGACCAGTTGAGCGTCACCGTACTCTTTCGTTTGGACTGGTGCGAGGCCGTCGAACTTCAAGCCTTGCATGTTTCCGGGCCATGAAAGGACAAGCGTGCCGCCCGATTTCAGATGGCGCGGTAGGTTTTTTAGATCGCGATACGGGATAGTGTCATAGGGCGGGTCAACGAAGATGAGGTCAAACAACTGGGCCTGATTGCGGGTCGACCAGGCACCGGTGAAGGCCCGTACGGCTTTAACACGATCTTCGACGCCAAGCGCTTGCAGGTTCTTTTCAATAATGGCGTGGGCGCCCTTGTCGACCTCTATAGCAACGGCATTGCTGGCGCCACGGCTAATAGCTTCGATCGCCAACGCGCCGCTGCCAGAAAAAGCGTCGAGCACTGTCAGCCCCTTGATGTCGCCGAGCGCGCCAAAGATAGCTCCGCGAATTTTTTCGCTCATGGGGTGCGTACGATGGCCATGCGGGCTTTCAAAGTTGCGGCCGCCAAGCCAGCCGGCAATAACTCTCATGGCTGGCTTTCGGAACGGGCTGCGTCTCGGGCGGCGCCATACCAAACGAGCGCCACAGCCTGGACAAGTATGGGTGCCAGCTGCCGCCTGACGCGGCGAGCCAATGGCAATGTCCATCCAGTGCTGTAAAAAGCATCATAGAGCTCCAAGCGGGCTACTTCTTGGGCCGTTTTACGGAACCATTGGCCGAGCGACATCATATCGAATTCGGCGATTTTATCAGCCGTCGGCGCTGCTTTTCGGAACTTCAACGGCGCAATCAGTACTGCCACGCCCCACTCAAAAGCTGCGTGAGTCGCAAATAGGCCTTTGGGGCCCCACATCTTCCAGTTATTTTTGACTTGATTCGTCCGGCTTTCGCCCGGTAAAATTAGTTTTTTGCCGACTGTGGTACGTTCTTCGATGCTGCGGCCGCTGCTCAATTCAACCAATTTCTCTTCGTAGGGATAGTGGTGCGCCGGTGTCAGACCGTCAACAATAGCATGCGCCAGCCAAGCGGCCTCAAAAGAAGCTCGTACCTCATCTTTCAACCGCAGCGCCTTTACCAGCCGCTGGTAATGATCCTCCACCAACTCGATAAGTTGCGTGTCTTCGAGGTTGAACGGCTGCAAATAATGCCAGGGCTCATCTTTGGCCGGACTTTTACGTTTAATAGCATCCGGGCCCTTGCCGCCTTCGAAGTGCAAAATAGCCCGGGCGCCGGGAAACCGGCAAGCCGGCATTAAACGCTCCAACTGGCGGCGAGCTACTCGGTCAATCTTCTGGTGAGCACCGAGGATTCGACCCGAAAACGAGGTGAAGGTAGAGCCCGAGTACATGGTTAATTAAGATTTGTAACGGCCCGCAGGCGTTTGACGTGTTTCATAAGCTGCTTATATTGTATCAAGTTTTCGCCGCTATCAAGCAGCTGCTGGGCGGCGGTTCGAGCGCTGGCGATCAGTTTTACGTCTGTTAACTTAGCGATTCGCAGATCAAGTTGCCCGTGCTGCATAGTGCCGTAAATAGCCCCAGGACCACGCAGCTCGAGGTCCAGCTCGGCCAGTTTGAAACCATCATTGGAGCTTTCCAGGGCCCGCAAACGGCGGCTGGGAGCCTGCGAATCGCTCAACAACAGATAGCAGTAGGCCTGGTGCTCACCACGCCCCACTCGACCGCGCAACTGATGCAGCTGAGCCAATCCGAAGCGCTCCGGGCTCTCAATTAGCATGATGCTGGCGTTCGGCACGTCAACGCCAACTTCGATAACGGTTGTGGACACCAGAATATCCAGCTCGTGACGCACAAACTGCTCCATGACTGCCTGCTTCTCGGCTGGCTTCAGTTTACCGTGCAGCAAACCGACACGCCGGTGCTTGAAATCTTTCGTCATCATACGTTCATAAACTTTTTCTGCTGAATGAGCATCGAGGGCTTCCGACTCACTAATCAGCGGGCAGACAACAAACATCTGGCGTCCGGCTGTTAGTTCCAGCTCAATTTTTTCATGCAGCTGCGCTCGTGAATTAGGAGAAACTAATTGCGTAATAATTGGCTGGCGCCCGATTGGTTTCATATCGATAATCGATACGTCAAGCTCACCATACAGCGTCAAAGCGAGGGAACGCGGAATGGGCGTCGCCGTCAGGCTCAAAACATGCGGCATATGGCCGGCCTTGGCCATCAACGTTTTACGCTGTTCGACACCAAACCGATGTTGTTCATCGATGACCACCAGCACGAGTTTGTGCATATCGACGTGCTCCTGAATCAGCGCCTGGGTACCGATAATAAAGCCGGCCTGGCCGCTGGCAATAGCCGTCCTGGCTTTGGTTTTTTGAGTGGCGTTTAAACTGCCGACCAGCAAGACAACGCTACTTTCTCTGCCGAGCGCCGCCAGCAGCTGGTAGATGGTGTCGGCGTGCTGGCGGGCTAATAATTCAGTTGGCGCCATAAAGACGACTTGCTGATCTTGGGCCAGCGGCATCAACGCCGCCATGGTGGCCACCACTGTTTTACCCGAGCCGACATCGCCCTCCACCAGGCGGTTCATGGGCTGGTCCTGTTGCATATCCTGGTAGATTTGCCAGACGGTGCGTCGTTGCGCGTCAGTTAGTTTAAAGGGCAGACGGTCGACAAATTGCCGGGCTAAGGCTTCCCGAAACGGGACTTTGGTAGCAATCTCGGCTTGATTTTCTCGTTTGTTCAACAAACTGGCCAGGCTGAGCTGGAGCACTTCCTCGAAGCCCAAGCGGCGGCGGGCAGCCTCCAGCTGTTCGCTCGACGCCGGCATATGGAGTGTCCGCAAGGCATCGGCTCGATCCATCAAGTGATGATCCTTGATAAGCTGCGGCGGTAAGCTTTCAGGCAGCGCCTGTATCAGGGGCAGCGCCTGGACGACAGCCGCCCGAATCTGCCGCGAAGTCAGACCCTTGGTTTCCCGGTAGACCGGCAGAATGCGCGCCGTCTGCACCGGCAGGTCACTTACCAGTTCAATGCTGGGGTTAATCAGCGAGAAACGCTGGCGACTGAGTTCGTACTGGCCCGAAATAAAATACTTTTTGCCGCTTTTGAGAGCCGCCGCTCGGTAAGGCTGGTTAAACCACACCAAGCGGACGCTGCCGGTGCTGTCGCTGGCTGCAGCCTCAGTAATATGCATTCCTCGCCGGACGTAGCGCCCGCCAGCCTGCTTTATAACCGCCTCGATGGTCACCCGGCCCGGGCGCAACTCATTGATAGGTGTAACTTCGGAATAATCTTCGTAGCGACGCGGATAAAAGTCGATGAGGTCACCGACCGTTTTGACACCCAAGACAGCAAATTTCAGGGCCACGGCCGCGCCGACGCCCTTTAGTTCTGTGAGCGGACTGTCTAGTGTCATAACCTCAGTATACGAGATCAGACTGTTTCGGCCTGCCAATAAGCCGTCCGACGGCGCTGGCGACTACTGTTGACGCTTAAAATATTCTAGACAACGGCGGCTTTGCGAACCAGGAAGAAAATGCTGGGGCCGAAATAAATGCCTGACAGCGGCTTTTGCAGGAAGCGCTCAGCACCAAGCATAACGCCCCGCGGCAAAATCTGCTTCAGCTTGGTGCTACGCAGGTTAGAAACCGACAATGTGCTCTCGACCTGCAGGCCGGCATGCTCGATCTGGCGCACCACCGTATAAGGATTATGGTTCACAAAAGCAATTTCATCGTCGCGCCGATTTGCCGCTGAACGGATGTCGACCGGCCTCACCGGCATGTGCTCACGCTTGGCCAAATGCTTCAGCCGGTTACGCATATGCAAATAGTTGGCAACTTCGATAATCGCGTAGCCGTCGGCGCTTAACACGCGGGCTATTTCACTAAGCTCGACGCTGGGATCCGGCAGGTGGTGCATAACCCTAATCATGGTCAACAGGTCAATGCTGCCATCGGCAAACTGCAAATCATCAGCCTGCATTAACCGGCGGTCTATCTCGGGGTGGTCTTTGAGAAAGGCAGCGGCGATATCCAGCTGCTGCTGACTGGGCTCGGCCAGCGTGACCGCATCGGCAAATTCTTCGAGCAGCAAGCATAGTCGGCCGTAACCGCCACCAACATCTACCGCCGTTGCAAAACGAGGCTTAGCGCGCAGCAATTTACGAATTGCGATTTCCTCGGCAGCGTGTTCGTACTCACGGCCCTGCCAGTATTTCAGGTAATTATGGTTTGGATCATTATACTGATCGGCGCGCTTGTGGGTCTTTTTGGTCGTTTGTGTATTGGCCATTCTAGGTTCCAGTATATAGGTTACAGCCGGACAGCCAAAATTTATTGATCGCCGCCCAGCTCAACCAGCGCCGAATCTTTGAAGGCCTTGCCTCGGCGCAGTAGCAGCCGGCCGTTCTGAAAATCGGCCGACTCAAAGTTGTCGCGGTTAACCTTTTGGTCGTTGACGCTCACGGCGTTGCTCTCTAGCAGCCGCCGCGCCTCGGTATTGGAATGAGCCAGCTGCGACGCAGTCAAGCTATCGACGATTGAAGCGGTGTCGTTGGCGACCGTCACATGAGCAATCTGCCGTCGGATCTCCGCTAAGGCTTCCGAGTCGGCTTCGCCAATAGCCGTTTGGTTCGTCAGATAACTGGTTACATTTTCGGCAAAAGCCACCGCCGCCTCGCCGTGCACCAGCCGGGTGACTTCTCGCGCCAGCGTTTGCTGAGCCACTCGAGCGCCCGGGTTCTGGCGGTGTTCAGCCATTATAGCCTCGATGGCTGGTTTATCGAGCTCGGTAAAGACTTTGAGATAATCTTCGGCGCCGGCATCGTCGGTATTGACCCAAAATTGGTAAAACTGCGTCGGGGTAGTTTTGGCCGCATCCAGCCAAACAGCGCCCGCTTCGCTCTTGCCAAACTTTTGGCCTGTCGTCTTATTGATGATGAGCGGCACCGAGTAGACATGTGCCTCGCCGCCGGTTTTACGACGTATCAGATCGACGCCAGCAATACTGTTACCCCATTGGTCGGAGCCACAGACCTGCAGCGTCACACCATGTTTTTCATACAAATGCAGGAAATCATAGGCCTGGATCAGGACGTAGCTGAACTCGGCGTAGCTGATGCCGCCCCCCTGTTCGCTCAGGCGGGTTTGGACAAATTCGCGGCCCAACATCTGGCGCATCGGCACGTGTTTGCCGACGTCACGCAAAAATTCAAGGTAGCGCATGTCGCTGAACCAGTCGTAGTTGTCAACCAGCTTAACGTCGGCGGAGCCAAAGATTTGATGATACTGGGCGGCGATAGCGGCTTTATTGCGCTCGACTTCGTCGAGACTTTTCAGGTTTCGCTCTTGACTCTTGCCGTCGGGATCGCCGATCAGGCCGGTAGCGCCACCGACTAACAACACCGGTTGATGGCCGTGCTTCATAAAGGCCTTGACCATCATGGCCGCTGCCAGATTGCCAATGGTCATCGAGTCGGCGCTGGGATCAACACCCCAGTAAAATGTCACTGATTGGCCGTCGAGAGCCGTTAAATCTTTATACGTGGTTTGGTTTACAAAGCCGCGCCAGGTAAGTTCTTCGGATAATGTCATTATGTCCTTTATATATGAATGTCATAAGTATAACCTATCGCTCCGAACGTGGGGAGATCTGAGAAGCAGCTGAAATCAGCCGTTAAAAGCTAGTTTGAATGACAGTAGGTTTGCTATAATTGAGCGTGAGCATTTTGTACGAGTATAACTCTAGGAGACAGACACCATAGCCATGAAGCCATCAGCCGGCCGGGGACGCAATCGCCGTTCGCGTAATACTATTACCACCAAAAGCGGCAAAAGCTTGAAGCTTAATCAGTCACTCGGTGACCGGGCCAAAGCCCGCCGGGCCGCCCGCTCGGCCGCCAAGGCAACCTATCTGAGCACGTTGCCCAAAGACCGCTGGAAGCGCTGGTTATACCGCCTGGAGCCGCGTCACCTGGCCGAGTACTGGTTCAGCCGTGAGGGCGGCATTATGGCCCTCAAAATCATCGGTATTGCGATTATCGTCGGCTTCTTTATGACCATCGGTCTGTTCGCCTACTTCCGCAAAGATCTGCCCAAGATTAAGGACATTTCCGGCGATAGCTTGGGCGGCAATATTACCTATTACGATCGTACCGGCCAAACCGTGCTGTTTCAGGATTATGACGCCATTAAACGTCTGCCGGTAAAGAGCGACGAACTCTCGCCCTATCTCAAACAAGCCACGGTGGCTATCGAAGATAAAGACTTTTATAAGCACGGCGCTTTTGACGTCCGCGGTATTATGCGCGCCGCCGCCCACGATGTCTCCGGCGCCGGCGGCTCAGTTCAAGGTGGCTCCACAATTACCCAGCAGCTGGTTAAGCTCAACGAGCAGTGGACCGATAATCGCACCGTCACCCGCAAGGTGAAAGAGTTAATTTTAGCCGTCGAGCTGGAGCGCGAGTACTCCAAAAACGACATTTTAACTGGCTATTTGAATATCGCACCCTATGGAGGTGTCGAATACGGCGCCGAAAGTGCCGCCCGCGACTACTTCCAGACCGATGCCAAAAACCTGACGCTAGCGCAAGCCTCCATGCTGGCCGCCATTCCGCAAGCACCCAGCTACTATTCACCGTATGCCGCCGCCAAATATAATCCAGCGGTCTCTTCCGACACCTTTAATGCCACCGCACTGCTTAACCGCCAGCACTACATCCTCGATCAGATGGTCAAACAAGGCTTTATTACTGCCCAGCAGGCGTCGGACGCCAAGAAAGTTGATGTGCTGGCGACCGTCCATCAGCAATCACCGAAGTACCAGGACATTAAAGCGCCGTACTTTGTACTGGCCGCCAAACAACAACTGCAACAGATCTACGGTGCCTCAACAGTGCAACGCGGCGGCTGGAAAGTCATAACCACGCTTGATCTTAACCTCCAGACTAAGGCCGAGCAGCTGGTGGCGTCCAATCTCCGAAATGTCTCCCGCTACGGCGCCGATCAAGAGGCTATGGTCGGCGAAGACGTCCAGAGCGGACAAATTGTGTCGCTCGTGGGGGGCACCGACTTCAATAACCCGGACTTCGGGCAAAACAACTATGCCGCCGGCATTTTGATACCGCCGGGCTCCAGCTTCAAGCCCTATGACTACACCACACTGATCGATAATAACAATAATGTCGGCGCCGGCTCCGTCCTGTACGACACCCAAGGCCCGCTACCGGGCTACCCCTGCACCAACAAACAATTGCCCAAAAATGGCGGCAACTGTCTGCAAGATTACGACTTCATTTATCCGGGCCCGCTAACGCTTCGTTACGCGCTCGGTGGCTCGCGCAACGTGCCAGCCGTGAAAGCCATGCTCGAAGCCACCCCGAACGATACCAGCGCTGGCCACGTCAACTCCATCAATAAGGTCATTAGCACCGCCTCAGACATGATGTACAACACCTACGACCAGTCCAAGAATAAGCGCAGCTATAACTGCTACGGCGACGAAGCCTTAACCAAAACCACCCAATGTTACGGCGCGTCAGCCATTGGCGATGGCGCCTTCCTGCACCTCGACGATCACGTCAACGGACTTTCTACCTTGGGCCGACTCGGCAAAGCCATTCCGCGCACCTATTTACTGAAGATAACTGACGCTGCCGGCAAGAACGTTTCGCTGCCGGTCTACAAGCCAAAACAAGTCGTAAAGCCCGACTCGGCCTACATTGTCAATAACATGGCCAGCGATCCCAATGCCAGCTATCTGCCGGGCAGCTGTAGCGCCACCACCTGTACTTCCCTAGCGCGCGGCGGCTACAAATTCCAACGCTATAACGGCTGGAACTTCGCCGTCAAAACCGGTACCACCAACGATGGCTATGATGGCCTGATGACCAGCTGGTCAACGAAATACGCGGTGGTCAGCTGGGTGGGCAACCACACGCGCCACGTCACGCTCAGTACCTCAATGGAAAACCTTACCGAACCGCTGACCCGCGGTTGGATGGAGTATGCACACCAGAACGTCAAACCAGTCAACTGGACGCCACCGGCCGACATAAAAACCGCTCCCGCCTTTGTCGTACGCAAACACATCCACTTCGGCGATATTGAGCCAAGCCCTACGAACGACCTGTATCCTTCATGGTACGCCGGTGGTGCTAGCACCAAGAACAGCTCTCAGACCCTCGACAAAGTCTCCAACAAAGTTGCTACCAGTTGTACGCCACCGTTGGCTAAGCAGGTTTCCTTTAACAGCAACGCGGCATCCTGGAACATCGATATCTTTAACGGCGGCAAGCAAAGCACCGGCAACACCACTACGACGGGCAGCGCCAACACGACGGCTACCGATGATGTCCATAACTGTAACGACGCCCACCCGGCAGTCACTATCACTGCTCCCAATAGCTGCACGGCCGGCAACTGTACCATTACCGTCACCGTTACCCAAGGTACGCACGCCCTCAGTGATGCGCAATATCCACAATTCCCCGGCAGTGTTGTCGTGCAACTTGACGGCCAGACCATTAACACCACCAATATTCCGGTCGACGCGGGCGGCACCTTTAGCTACTCCTTCTCATACACACCGAGTGGCACCGGCAGCGGTACCCTGACGGCTACTGTCACCGATAGTGTCCTCTACCAAGGTTCCGCCGACCCGAAAACTCTCAGCTACGTAACAGCTGCGGCGCCTGCTCAAACCAACAGCGGCAACACCGGCAATAATCCGAACAGTAATAAACCCGGTCAATGAAGGAGTGGTTTACCGAAGAAGCTGTGACGACAACGGGTTAATCTTTTTCGAGGAACTGATTCAAAGCGCCGCGTACATCAGTGACGCCGCGTAAACCGGTGAGCTTTTTGCCAGTCTTTTGTTGCGGGCCAATGGCACCATCAAAACCAAGCTTTTTAGCTTCGGCTAAGCGTTTGTCGGCGTGCGGCACGTGACGGACTTCACCCGACAAGCCGACTTCACCGAAAACGACGGCATTTTGCTTCAGCTGTAAGCCTTTGGCGGCCGAACCGATAGCCAAACAGATTGCTAGGTCGGCGGCCGGTTCGCGAATTTGCATACCGCCGACGATGTTGATGTAGATATCATGTTCGGCCAGTTTTAGCTTAGTGCGACGCTCCAGCATGGCGACCAGCAGATTGAGGCGATTGAGGTCAAAACCGCTGGCAGCGCGCTTGGGATAGCCGTAGCTGGTGCGATTTACCAGGGCCTGGACTTCCACTAGCAGCGGTCTGGTGCCTTCCAGCGTCGCCAACACGATGGAGCCATCACTAATCTGGCGCTCTGCTAACAGGGCGGCCGATGGGTTTTCAACGGGCTTCAGGCCGGCCTCCACCATTTCGAAGATACCGGCTTCATTGGTCGAACCAAAACGGTTCTTAACGGCCCGCAGAATTTTGAAACCTCCGTAGCGGTCACCTTCCAGCTGCAAGACAACGTCGACGACGTGCTCCAACACTTTCGGGCCGGCGATAGCACCTTCTTTGGTCACGTGGCCGACCAGTATCAAGGCCGTATTTGATTGTTTAGCAGCCAGCGTTAGCAGCTGTGTGCTATTGGTAATCTGGGCCACGCTGCCAGCTGCCGAACTGATGGCGGCGCAGCTGACAGTCTGGATGGAGTCGACGACCACCATTTTGTAGGTACCGGTCGCAATCGTGGCAGCAATATCTTCGGCCGAACCACTGGTCGCCAACTGTAATTCGGCACGCAGGGTGCCTAACCGCTCGGCGCGCAAACCGATCTGGTGAGCCGATTCCTCGCCACTGACATATAAGACAGGCACCTGGGCCGCTACGGCGTAGGCCAGCTGCAATAACAGCGTGCTCTTACCTATGCCCGGCTGGCCAGCGATCAAATTAATACTACCGGCCACCATGCCGCCGCCAAAGACGTCATCGACAGCTGAAATGCCGCTGCGCAACCGTGGGTTATCTTTGGTGACCGATGTAGCCACCGAGGTAGTCGGTAAAGCCCGCCCGCTGCTAACGCTGCCAGCGATAGTAACGGCCGTTAGCTGCTGCTCGAGCGTGTTCCATTCGCCGCACTGCGGGCATTTGCCCGCCCAACTGGTCGACATATATCCGCAATTGCTGCAGACGTACTGGGTTGCTGGTCTCTTGGCCACAAAACTCCTTCTTACCTACAGTGTAGCACTGTAATCTTAACTATTTCTGAATTGGCTGGGCACTGGGGCTGAGCTCATTCGCCAGCTGGTTTTCCTCCAGCGCAATGGCATTACGAGTGGCCACAAGCTGATTATACTGGGCGATCATGGTGCGCACCGACTGCAGCTGATTATTGTAGCTGTCGACCAGACGATTGTAAGCTGGCACACCGGCGTTGTACGTCGCCGTTTGGCCGCTGTTGCGGGCCTGCAATAAAGCGGCCTGTTGGGCCGTGATGGCGGCCTGTTGGGCCTGCAGGTCGGCTTCGGCGGTCTCAATCTGCTGCTTCAGATTTTGCAGCTGCTCGTCATCGGCTTTCACCTGGGCTTGGCGACTGGTGAAGACAGCTTGGTACTGTTGGGCCAGCGCTACAATCTGGGAACGATTGCTAAAGTACTGTCGGTAGTACTGCTCGAGCGGGGCCGGCAACTGAGCGGCTTCGGTACCAAAAACGGAATGCATTTCATTGACCACGTCGTGCGGTTCACTCTTCTTATAGGCCGCTATGGTGGCCAGCAAGCGCTCATCTTTGAGATCATGCTGGTAGTAGTCCTGCAGCATGGCATCAACCTGGTGGCGCTTGGAAGTGCTCAGCCGGTCGTAGGCGGCGTGGAGGGCCTCGTGAGCCGCTGTCACCTGCTCGACACCGTCGAGACGGCTGTCGGTGACGCCGAGAATATATATGCCCGCTTGGTCGCTGTGGTAACAGCCGAGGATAACAGTTTTTTCACCGCCATTGTTCGGGCAATTGTGGCTAAAGCTAGTTTTGTCGGCAATGACTGGTGCGTTGACGTAAAAAACTTTGCGGGCGTACGGTGTCATCGTCGTCTGGTCAGCCAACTGGGCCACCGTGGCCGGAGCGTGATAGCTGCGCAAACGCCACCAATCCGAAACGGCTCGCTCGTGAAAGGCTGCCAGGAGCAGCACTCCCCAAAAGACGAGCAGGCACAATAATCCAACAACTTGCCGGCGCCCAATACGACCGGCTGCGTAGCGGCGGGCTTGCACGGCGCCACTCGGCCATAACAAGGCCCGGCTCCAGACACGTTTTAGGTGGTGATTTTTATTCTGTCGCTGTCGCATAGGTCAGCTGGCTGTTTTTGCTAGCTACCTGAATAATATCACCTTTTATGTATTTCTCATCGAGCAGTTCGAGCGACAAATGGTCCTCGATGGTGTCTTGTATGAGGCGTCGCAACGGTCGAACGCCGTTTTTGGCATCGTAGCCGTTTTCCAGCAAATACTGCTTGGCGCCGCTACTGAGCTGCAGGCTGAGGCCTTTACGCTGCAGCCGAGCCTTGAGCTCATCAATTTGCAGGTCGATAATGCGGTAAATATCTTTATGCGTCAGGGCCCGGAAGACGATCGTTTTATCGATGCGGTTCAAAAGCTCGGGGCGCAGCAGTTTCTTGAGTTCGTCCTGAACGCGCACCTTGTTAGCCTCGTGCATAGCATCTAAATCTTTCATATCGCCACTGTTGGTAGCATGGAAACCAAAATTGGCTTCTTTTTGCAGCTTATCGGCGCCGACATTGCTGGTCATGATGACAATCGTGTTGGTAAAGTCGATACGACGGCCTTTGGCGTCGGTCAAATAACCGTCTTCCAGCATCTGGAGCAGCATGTTGAAGACATCCGGATGAGCCTTTTCGATCTCGTCGAACAAAACCAAGCTGTACGGCTGGCGACGGATTTTGTCGGTCAGCTGGCCGCCTTCGTCGTAACCCACGTAGCCGGCAGGCGCGCCAACCAGCCGTGAGACATTGTGATGCTCGCCAAATTCTGACATATCGATCTTGACCAACGCGTTTTCGCTGCCGAAGAATTCACGGGCCAGGACACGCGCCAGTTCAGTTTTGCCAACACCGGTGGGGCCGAGGAAAATAAACGATCCGATCGGTCGCTTATCGCTGCCAATACCGCTGCGGTTGCGACGAACGGCGCGCGACACGGCGGTGACGGCTTCGCTCTGACCAATGATGTACTTGCCGAGCGTCTTCTCAAGAGTCAGCAGATACTTGGCCTCCGAACGGATGACCTTTTTGACCGGTACGCCGGTCATGCGGGCGACTACATCAGCTAAATCTTCGCTGGTCAGCGTCAAACGCTTGGCTTCCTGAGTGCTGGCTTTCAGCTTATTCAGCTTGTCACGGATTTGTGAGGCCCGCGTTTTGTGCTCGGCAGCCAGTTTGTAGTCTTCACTGTCGACGGCCTCATCGATACGGGCATTCAGTAACTTCAATTCCTTTTGTAACTTACGCACCTCGGGGCTGGTCTTGCCTTTATCGACGCGCAAATGAGCTGCCGTCTCGTCAATTAAATCGATAGCCTTATCGGGCATAAAACGGTCCTGGACATAGCGCTGAGCCAGCGTGACGGCGTCTTCCAGCACTTCATCGCTAATTTTGACACCATGAAACTTCTCGTAATGTTTGCGCAAGCCCTTAAGGATGGCCAACGTTTCGTGGGGTGTTGTTTCTGGTACCTGAATTGGCTGGAAGCGGCGCTCCAGAGCAGCGTCTTTTTCGATATGCTTGGTGTATTCACTGGTGGTAGTGGCGCCGATCAACTGGATCTTGCCGCGAGCCAGCGCCGGCTTGAGAATGTTACCGGCATCCATAGCGCCCTCGGCGGCACCGGCGCCGACAATCAAGTGCAGCTCATCTATAAAGACAACTGTCTTGGTGTCTTTTTCCAGCTCACTCATGACTTTTTTGAGGCGCTCCTCAAACTCACCGCGATACTTGGTGCCAGCAATCATGCCCGCTA